>CESF01138913.1_pt1 | contig 72328 bp, 67 predicted proteins | sample 356331 | NCBI WGS metagenome assembly CESF01 (sample SAMEA2621779, study PRJEB7988) | marine metagenome | biome: marine biome (ENVO:00000447); feature: surface water layer (ENVO:00002042); material: "saline water (ENVO:00002010), including plankton (ENVO:xxxxxxxx)" | depth 5 m
AAAGGTTCACTTTGGAGCTTCTTCAATCATTAGCCCCATTTAGTTCGCTACAAACTTAAATTATGAAAATGGCCATCCTGTTATGAAAATGGCTCAACATCTATTTAAATCAGTTTTAGGTATGATTACGAATATTCAATTTATGCTTTTACTTTTTCCCATTCCGGATAGCAATCGGGATGAAAAAAGTAAACAAAAGCCTCCTGCCTCTCAAAAGCCTGTGCTTCGGCGGGTAGGAAATCTAGTCCTGTTTCCTAATATAAGTAGTTTTAGGTATCATTACAGACATTCAGACTTTATAATATAAAAAAAAGCCGCAAAATGCGGCTTTTTTTATTCCTTTGGTCGCTTTATGCTACAACCAATGGCTTTTGTCGTTTGAGGATTTATCTTTTTCCCTTCTGCTAAATTGTTTAAAGCATCTTTTAAATAAGTTGCTTTTACAGCTTCTGCTTCTTTAAAGTTATCGTCGATAGCGCCTTCATAAACTAATTTCATTTCCGCGTCAAAAAGAAATACATGGGGCGTTGTTTTAGCACCAAAGGCGTTAGCCAATTGAGAGTTTTGGTCAATTAAGTAGGGTATTTCCGAATAGCCATTTTCTTCAGCGTGATCCATCATTGCTTCAGGAGAATCTTCATCTTCTCTTTTTAATGTATTAGAGTTTACTAAAGCAAATCCGATATTAAGCCCTTCAGCCATTTCAGCAATCTCGGGATAGCGATCTTCCCAAGCTACTACAAAAGGGCAAGTATTGCAAGAAAAGATAATCAATGTTCCTTTTTCTTTTGCCAAAGATTCCAAACTATATGCATCTCCTTCCGGGGTGTTCATCATATAATCTTGCATAGGAGCAGTTTTTCCAATTTTGAGCGTTTCGTATTTTTCTCCACCAAAAGTGAAAGAAAAAGTTACAAAAGCCGCAAGGGCTAAGACAGCCAGTATACTTACTTTTTTCATCGTTTTAAATTTTAGATTAGTTTACTAAGTTAAGAAAACAATGAATCGTAAATTCAGTTCATTAATTAGCTAAAATAATAAACTCTGTTCTTCTGTTCGCTTGTCTGCCTTCTTCTGTTTCATTATCAGCTACCGGCTGCGTTTCTCCATACCCTTTAGCTTCTAAACGCTCTGAACCAATTCCTGCTTTTACTAAGTAATTGCGAACCGATTTTGCCCGCTCATGCGACAATTTCATATTTGCCTCGTCAGATCCCACATTATCAGTGTGGCCTCCTATCTCAATTACCATTCTAGGGTTAGCATTTATCAAGGAGACTGCTTTCGCTAACTCAATGTAACTTTCTTGCGTTAAAGTAGCTTTTCCGGTTTCAAAAAAGATGTTATTCAATACAACTCTAGCGCCCTTTTCTATTGGCTTTAAAGCAATATTTTTCTCAATTTCTTGATACTTGGAGGTGGTTGGAACTTCAAACTTATTGGAATAAAAGAAATAACCTTCTTTATTTGCAGAAACACTATAATTTCTGCCGGAAGGCAAAACCACTAAATACTCACCGCTTTGAGAGTTACTCTTAGCAGTGGCGATTAATTCGGCTGTGTTTAAATCTTCTACCAACACCCAAGCTTCCATATTTTGATTGCTTTTGGCATCTTTTACCACACCACGTACAACTACCGAAGGCTTAGGTCTGAGTTTTTCCGGAATTTCAATTGAAAACAAATCCAAACCACCTAATCCACTGCGATTAGAAGCAAAATATGCACCCTCTCCACTTGCTGAGATTGAGAAATAGGTATCTTGCCCGGAGGAATTTAATGGAGCTCCTAAATTTACCGGCTCTGACCATTTGCCATTTTCAAAAACACTCATAAAAATATCGTAATCTCCAAAACCGGGATGACCCTCAGAGGAAAAGTACAATGTTTTTCCGTCCGGAGCAATATATGGACTTTTCTCTCCAAAAGGAGTATTTAATTCACTGAGATTGGCGGGCACACTCCATTGTCCAAATTTATTTTTTCGGCTAATATACAAATCCATACTTCCACAATAAGAACCCTCTCGATCAGATACAAAAATGAGCATATTCCCATCGGAGGATAAACTTGGTTGAGAATCCCATGATTTGCTATTTACTACATCACCCATATTTTCAGGACTTGTCCAATTTGTACCCTCTAAGCTTGCCATCCACAAATCACAACTGCCCATACCTCCCTTTTCTCCGCATTTCACATAAATCATTTGTTGTCCATCGGCAGAAAAAGTAGATGTTCCATCATTGTTGTAGGTATTTATGGGTTCCGGCAATAAAATCGCCTGGCTCCATCCATTGCTTGTTTTTTCAATATAATATAAATCTTCTCCCCAATCGTTTTCTTCCTCTTCATCCTTGTTATCAAGTCCACCTTTTCGAGAAGATGTAAAATACAAACGATCGCCTGTGGGGTTAATCTGGGGCATCATATCATCTGAAATGGTATTCACATCTTTACTTAAGTTTTGTGGGCTCTTCATTTCGCTTGCTTTTAAACGTAAGTCAGAAGCTTTTTTGGCATATTCCATTTTGTAAGCCGCTTGATGATGAAAATGAATGCGGTCGGCAGTTTTACTATACTTTGATAAAAACAATTCATAATCGCTTGCCGCAGATTCAAATTGCTCTAAAGTTGATTTTGCATTTGCTCTTAAATAAATGTACCATGGCCAATAATCGGGAGAAGCTTCTTGTAAAAGAGTGTATACTTCTACCACTTTATCATATTCTTTAGTATCATAATAAGCGTAACCCAAATAACAAAGTGCATCTGCATGTTGAGCATCTTTTTCTAAGGCTTTTTCCAGCTGATCTATTGCTTCTTGATAAAACTTTCCGTTGTAGGCTTCTTTCCCTTTTTCAAAGTAAAAGTTAGCCATTTGAGTTTGGGCAGTTAATTGAATGCAAACAAATAACAGCCCAAGTAGACTTATATTGAATTTCATTTCCTTAGTTTTAAAATAAAAAAGAGGCGACCGGCTAGTAAACCGTAATCGCCTCGATGAAAAAAGCAAACCTTAGCGTGTTTTTAATTTTGAGACATTTTTCTTTTCATAAGCCCAAACAAAATTGCCGTCTTCACTCAACTCTTGTTTGGAGTCTTTTTTAGCATTATATGATAGGTATGAACAATCATCCAGATTAAATGCAGCAAAATCATTCTTGGCGGTTACCATTAAAAGTATATTGTCTACTACTTTCATTGCTTTTGCTTTTTTATACTTATTGCTATTCACTAGGCTACCATCACTCATTTTATGAGTAGCAACTCCTTTCTCACCAACCATTACAATAAGATCTTTGTACTGTAAAATTTCAGTGGCATTTCCAACACCATCGCTCTTTATGTTTACTTCATAATTTACTCCCCCATCTTTGTAGTTTATTGAGTAAAGTGCCTTCCCTGAGCAGATATAAAGATCACTTCCTACCGCAAAACCGTTGGTAATTCCCTTTTTAAACTTTTCAGAATCCCATGCAAATGAGCCGTCTTTGGTGTTAAATGCTTGCAATCCGTTTGGTTTTACATTTTGAAAATCAACAATCCACTGTTCAGTAGTTCCCTCTGGAGTAGTTTGCCTTATGTATGCTTGAGTTTCCACAACTCCTCCAATCTGTGCAATTACCTTATCGTCAATAACAAATAAATTAGGGATTGCTTTCGCTTTTTTAATTTCAGGAGAAGTCCACAATAACTTACCGGTATTGTAATCGTACTTTTTAATAAACTGCTTACTTTTTTTATCAAACTGAAGCACATAAACATCATTTCCAACTCTTACAGGCTTGGCAACAGCACCATAAACTCCAAATGCTTTTGCCCCTGCAGGCGCTCCGATCACTTTAGGGGTTTGCTCATAGGCAGCCGACCACAGAGCTGCTCCTGTATTAAAGTCAAATACTTGTATTCCGTTTAGCATTAACAAGAGTTTATCTCCTTCTAACTTTAAATCATAAAGTGGCTCTTTGGTAATTACCTTTTTCTCCGGTTTTCCAACATAAGCCGACTGCCACTTTATGTCTCCATTACTCAGGTCGATTCTTGCAATCTGATTTTTGTATCCTTTAAAAAATCCGACTAATCCTGAAGGAGTCATATTAAAGGCAACAACATCACCATCAGCAAAAATGTATTTTGCAACAGATCCTTTAAAGGCAGAGGTTTCCCAAACTTCTTCTCCGGTTCTGGCTTTCACCATTGTAATCGATTCAGAAAGTGACAATAAGAAGGCATCTACCTCCGGCAAATAAATAATATTTTCACTTCCTAAACCTTGATATCGAGTGCTTTCCCACAGCACTTCTCCATTATTCAAATCAATAACTGCTAATTGATCTTTGCCCGTTTTATAATCAAATACAAATAGTGCATCTGATTCCCAAAATGCCTGAAAATGATCTGCTTTTCGCAAACGTGGAACCAACTCCTTGAACTTAGACGTCCAAACGACAGTACCATCGGTAGTTTTATAAACCGTAATTTCTTTATCGTCGGCTATGTAGCTTACTTCATTAGGTCCTTCTAATCCCGTTCCAACCCTTTCCGACTTATGTTCGTACTTTTTTTCCCATGCAATGGGCATATCGTCTTGAGCAAATGCCGCCGTGCTAATTGCAAAAGCAGCTGCCAAAATACTTACTTTACTTTTCATAATTAATTGGTTTTGATGATTGTTTTAGTATTAAAATTTAAATTCATAGCGAAACTTATAGCGTTTATTTTTTGGCATCTTAAATGGGAACTTGAGTAATTTGATGTAGTCTTTCATATAATTCTGTAGCTTAATAGCAGCATTGCTTTCCACTACATTTACAGAAACCACCTCGCCTTTATGTCTTAAGGTAATATCCAGCACATAAGTACCGCTCATTTTAGTTTCACCGGTATTTCTCTCCAATCGGTGTTCAATATTTTCTCTTAACTCCCCGGATTCTATCCATCGATCCAGAGTAAGGTAAGCAGCCTCTATCACCTCCTCTTGAGTACTGTAATACTCTTTTTGAGCTTTTAATTGAAAACTTCCGCTTAGTAAAAAAGTTAAACTGATTAGTTGAATTATCTTTTTCATAATAAATTGATTTATTTCTTTATTTTCCACTTAATTAGTGAATTTCCATAAGCGATTAAAACATGCCTTTGATCCGGCAAAAACACAAAGCTTGTGTTAGTTCCGCTGTATATTTTCTTCTTCATGTTTTTCCAGATTTTCATCTTGGTATCATAGCTATCGAGCATACTACCACTATTTACATCGTAAATATTTACTGCCGGCCACTCATCAACCGTAGCTATACCAAAAACCTTATTATTCCAACCGTAATTATAGTCCGGCTGCTTATTGGTTCTACTTAAGTAAGACTCTCTTAATGGTTCGTAATTATTTGCATCAATTACATTTACATAAGAATTTGGGGCAGCGTTAAAGCAGGTCAACTTATTGCCATCAGCAGAGTAGAACATCAAGTTTATATTGTCATAAACTTCATTAACAAGCTGCTTTTTATCAAAACTTTCAGCATCGAAAATGGCAATCATGTGGCGAAACTTTGCCGCCTTCTTTAGTACTTTTTTGTTGTTGCGCAATGAGGGAACATTTTTCAACTCCTTCTTTTCCGGTTTCACAGCTACGGCAATTTCACTCCCATTAGGGTGAATAGCTAAAGCATTACATGCAGCATCAAGCTTTGCCTTTTCAATCACCTTTAGCTCCGGTAAACTGTAAATTTTTAACTCTTCATCTTCTAAAACATACAGCTTAGATTCATCTGTAGAAATTTTTGCATCACTAATTTTTTTGAAACGAATAATTTCTTTTTCCTGATTTAAGTCTACCACAGCATAGTCTACCTTCTTGGCTTTTTTAATGCTGGTTTCCAGTTTTCTTTCTTGTATCAGAAGGTAATTTCCCAACTTAGAGTAATAGACATTGTATCCCTCAAACTCAGCTTTTACCTCAATTTCCTTAACAATAGATCTTGAAGCAATATCATAAATCATCAAAGGGTTGTTGTTTACCTTCCCACAAACCAAAGCAAGCTGATTAGCGTCAGGAGAAAGATCCATTCCGGTAATGTTAATGGCTTTTTCCTTGACCGTCCACTTCTCAAAGTCTTCGTTGATGCTCTGTGCTCGCACAAAAGCCAAGGATGAAAAAGTCAATAGACAAAATATTATCTTTTTCATTATTGAATAAGTTTATTGGTTAAGGCGTATTTGATCATTCCGGCAAGGTTATGCACACCCAATTTGTTTCGAATATTTGTTCGGTGTGTGTCTACTGTTCGGTGACTGATGGAAAGCTGTTTGCCAATTTGGGTATTGGAAAAGCCATCTGCAATTAACTTTAACACTTCCACTTCTCGTGGAGTTAGATTTTCAGCTGTTGTCGTTTGTTTGTTCATAGTACTTCTTCGTTTTCATAAGAAATACTCGAGTACTATTAAATACAGGAGCATTTCCTTCATTGAAAAATTTTCTACGAAGTACGCCCATGGCTCTAAGTGAATAAATAGAGGAAAAAACGTAATCAGTATCCGTGAAATACCCTAGAGGTGATAATAGGATGCAAAATGTTACTCCACCAATCCATTTTTTATAGCAAATTTGATGAGTGCAGCCACATTGTGAGCATCCAGCTTTTTCATCAAATTGGTTCGGTGGGTATCTACAGTTCGGTGAGATATGAATAACTGTTCCGCAACTTCCTTATTGGAAAAACCTTCTGCAATTAGTTTTAAAACATCTAACTCTCTTCCTGTGAGTTTAGCTAAAAGCAATGTATTGTTATCAATGTTAAAGTTAGCTTTGTTTTTCCCTTCAGTATTGAGAAGACTTTCAGTTACCTCAGCACTAAAATACTTTTTGCCTTTTGCTATACTGCATAAAGCATTGTAAAATTCTTCGCGGTCAGCATTTTTTAATACATAACCGTCGGCTCCAATTTCCATCACTTTGCGAACTAAGGAAGGCTCATTGTGCATAGTAAGTATGAGTACTGACACTTGAGGGCATTCAGTTTTAATCCTTCGACAAGCCTCTAATCCATTCATAATAGGCATATCGATGTCCATTAACACTAAGTTGGGAGAAAGCATTTCTGTTAAGGAAACAGCCTCTTTTCCGTTAGAGGCTTTACCAACAATTTCGTATTCTTTTAGCTCTTTAACAATGGAAGAAAGTCCGTCGATTACTAATTGGTGATCGTCAACTATGAGTATTTTGGTTTTCACAGAAATGCTTGAAAGAAATTATTCACCAAAAGTATCACTTTTGAATAAAATTAGAATGAACTTACACCTTTTTGCTCCTTAAGTTTTTAGTTAACTTCGCCCAAGATTTTTTAAAACCATCGATGAGCAACGCTTCTCTACTTTTTTTAAGCACTCAATTGCCTTATCCGCCAAAGAGTGGAGGCACCATGAAATCATGGAAGTATGTGGAAGACTTATCGAAGCGCTACCAATTAGGTTTAGCTTGCCTATTGAAAGATGAAGACGAATTCTACCTTGCCGAGTTTGAAAAAAAAATCAAATTAACCCAATTTATACACCAAAAGTTAGAAGTTAATCGTAACCCAATCAATCTGATTAAAAGCTATTTTGGGTTTCCTTGCCTAAATGTTTTTCGCAATTTCTCAAAGAGTTTTCAAGAAAAGGTTAAGCAGATAGCCAATGAATACGACTTAATCGTTGTAGATCACTATGAGATGTTTCAATACATTCCTAAAAATTACAAAGGAAAAGTGGTGATGCATACGCATAATGCAGAGTTTATGCTTTGGCAAAGAATGGGAGAGCTTACCAAGAACCCTCTAGTAAAGTGGCTGCTGAAAGCTGAAGCAAAGCGAGTGAAAAAATATGAAAAGGCTATTTTTAAAGCTTCTAACTTAATTTACTCTACTCCTTCTGACATTGAGCTTTATAAAACTCATGCATTTAAAACTGACAAACATCGCAGTACCTATCACTTAGGAAACGACCAATTGTTGGAACTTCCGCCACTTAAATTCAGCGATACTGAATTGGCTTTAAGTTTTATGGGCACACTAAGCTGGGAGCCAAATATTGATGCTCTGCTGTGGTTTATTCAAGAAGTTTGGCCCCAAATTATTAAAAAACAAACTGACTGCCGCTTTTACATCATGGGGAAGAAAGGAGATGAACGTATTTACGAAGCAGCAAAAAAGTTTCCCAATATAATTTTTACAGGCTTTGTGAAAGACTTAGAAAGTTATTTAAAGAAAAGTCGCGTATACATTGCTCCCTTGCGCTTTGGCAGTGGAATGAAGGTAAAAGTTTTGGAAGGGCTTTATCGCGGTGTACCCATGGTTTCAACCTCAGTTGGAGCAGAAGGCTTGGCATTAAAAAATGAACAGCATATTTTAATTGCAAATGATTCAACTCAATTTGCTGCCGCTTGCCTAAGATTAATTGAAGAACAAACTCTTTGGAAACAACTCAGCGAAAACAGTCGAAAAATAGCAGCTGAAAAATACAGATGGGAACCACTTTTTGAGCAAATGGACAAGGAATTGCAGCTTTTGCTTTAATTATAATGCTACTTTATCGGCAACCTAACAGTTGCTAAAGTTCCGCTATTTGGACTTGGAGATAAATTCACTTCTCCTTTAAAAGAATTAAGCCGGCTTCTTATGTTCAACAAGCCATGTCCATCAGTATTTTGAGGTACATTAATCCCCTTTCCATTATCCTCTACAACCATTATTAATGCTCCTTTATTTTTGAACAGTTGCAGCTGTACTTCAGTAGCTTCTGAGTGCTTTATAATGTTATTAACTAACTCTTGAGCAATTCGATACAAACTAATTTCAATTTTTTCAGGCAAACGTTCATTCAGCCCAAAATGCTCAAACTGATAGTTGATTCCTCCGGCCTTTAAGCTCTTTGACAGCATATCTTCCAAAGCATCAATTAAACCTACTTCCATAAGTGCGCGCGGCATCATTTGGTGCGATAAGCCTCTGACGTCTTCGGCAGTTTCACTGATAATTTTAGCCAACTCATCTGCTTCTCTAGCTAATTCTTGATCTTTGCTTTTTAAAGCCCTTGATAGCTTTTGCGTTCCCATTTTCAACCCACTAAGTTGTTGACCAATGCCATCGTGTAAATCTTTGGCAATGCGCTTGCGTTCTTCTTCTTGTGCCTCAATAACAGCTTCTAAAAGTGTCTCCTGTTGCTCAATTTTAAGCTGTTGTAATTCCTGCTGCTTTTTGTTTTTATATCGTTGATAAGCAAAAGCAAAGATCCCGAGAACCAAACCAACTACTGCTAACAGAACAAAAATCATTCTTTGTCTAATTGCCAACTCATGTTCCTTTTCTGCCAATACAACATTCTGATTAGCAATCATTCGCTCTTTCTTTTCATTTTCATATTTTGCCTCTAAATTGGTGATTTGTGCTTTCTTCTTTTCACTGTAAAGACTGTCTTCAATTTCATCATAGGCAATGTAATAATGCAAAGCAGAATCGTATTGATTAAAATCTCTATACAGTTCATAAAGTCCATGAAAAGCCTCAGATATATACTTTAAATGGTTTTCAGCTTGCGAAATTCTTAGCCCTCTTTGAAGAAACTCCTTCGACTTTTCAAAATCACCCATCGCGCGGTAAATCTTCCCAATGTTCATAATTGTTAAGCCCTGAGAAAACTTCTCATCATGTTGCTCTTTAATTTGTAGCGCTTTTGTACTTGCTTTTAAAGCTTCTTCAAGCTTCATTTGCTTGCGATAAGTATTTCCTATATTGGAAAGAATCACCCCAATATCCATTGAATCTTTTCGCGCTTCTGCATAAGTTAATGCAATTCCATTGTAATAGTGCGCTGAATCGTAAACCTCTAGACCATCGTAGGCAATTCCAATTCTGGTGTAAGTCAAACCCGCCAAGGAGGAATCCTTAATTTGCGCAAAAAGTGGCAAGGCCTTTTTTTGCCAACTAATCGCTTTATTAAATTCTCTTAGTCGATCATAGCAATAACCAATCTGAGAAGTGTAAACTCCAATTAAAAGCGTATCTCTTTCTTTTTCTGCTATTTTTAAAGATTTTAAAAAGTAATCAATCGCTTTCTCATACTCTCCTTTTTCTATTAAAAACCAGGTAATGTTTTTGTAAATGTGTGGTGCCCATCCTTCGTTTTTGGTTCCTTCAACTTTATTTAGTACCAATAAATAATGATGCAAACTACTGTCTTGCTCATTCATCTCAGCATAGGCTGCAGCTAAATAAAAATGAGCTTTTACATTTAAATCAGTCAAATTTTGATCATCCAATGTTTGATGGTAAGCATATTGAGCAATTGGCAAAGCTCCACTTCCTTTGCTATGAATTACACAATCGCGCGCAAACATGATTAAACTGTCGTATTTGGCGCTGTCGTTAACGTTTTCCCAGCGTTTCAATAAACTATCTAACTGACTAGCTTTTATTGAAAAAGTAAAACAAAGAAGTAAGGCTGCGAAGTAGACTTTTTTCATCTGCCGAAAATAAAATAATATTTGAATTGTTTGAAGAAAAAAATTGCTCTGCAACCAAAATACAGCAAAGTGCGTAGAAATTACATCAATTCATCTTGTAAAACAATTCATTCTATATATTTGCCGACTTTAGTCAACTTTTTACTGTGAAATACAACATTATTCTATCCTTAGCTTTTATTACTTTAGTAACAGCTCTACCTAAAAAAATCTTCGGCAACAATTTAAACGGCAATCCTTCTTATAAAGCCGACAGTTTACTGGAAGCAGGGAATTATGAAGCTGCTTATGATGAATGGGAAAAGGTAGTTAATTCTCTTGCAAATGGAGATTCACTAATCCTGATAGCAAAGAGTAAAATGTATTATTCTTTGGGAGCAAATCAATCCACAAATCAAAACTATTCAGCTGCCATAGAAGCCTACTCAACTGCAGCAACAATTGCCAAGCAGTTAAATCTAAAGAAGTACTCTTCATATCTAAAGAAGCTTTACACCGGCTACTACCACGCTGCTGCCTATTCCGGTAATTGGCAAAAAGCGTTAAGTATTTCTGAAGAAGGTTATTCTTTATTCTACAAATACTTAGAAGGAAAATTAAAAGCTGATTACATCTATGATTTGGGCTTTTTATACGATAAAAACGGGAACTATTTTGATGCGATTGAGAAATATGAAGCTTCCATCTCCGTACTTCAATCGATAGATGATGCTCCTTTATTTGACATAGGCTTAGCTTACAATAATCTAAGTACTAACTATAAACAAATGGGCTTTTTTACTGCTCGTTTAAATTGTCTACTTAATGCAAAGAAATATTGGGAAAAAGATGCAAAAAACATTGATTACACCTACTTCACAACACTTTATGGAAACCTATTAAAGGTCTATTTAGAATATGGAGATCTGTTCTTAGCGAAAAAAATGCTCCATCAAGTAGACTCTATTCTTTCTAAAAAAGAGCACCCTATAAGCCAAACGATTAATCAACATAGATTACATATTGACTTTCTCACAGCAGACTTTCAAACAGAGGCTGCAGTATCCCGATTAGATCGCCTGATCCAACTTTTTAAAAGTGCAGATAAGACTACTCAGCAAACCTATATTTCACATTTACTTTCCGGTTTTCATAGCATTATTGACTATTTATCAGACAATAATCAAGCTGAAAGAGCTGAAAAATACTTGCAACTAGGTTTGAATTTGGCGAAAGAATATGACAATTTGTATTATCAAATGATCTTAAATTCTGAGTATTCTAAAATTGCTGATTTAAGAAATAATTCCCTTCATGAAATTATTCACTACCTGGATGAAGCTATAAATATCAATAAAGTAGCAAATATTGGTCAAGAGAACTTGATGACGCTTAGTCTTAGAAAAGCATATCATTATCAACAGTTTGGAAAAGCTGATAGTTCAAAAAAATACATTCAACTTGCGTTTAGCTACTTGGACAGCTTTAGTGAAAGTTCGCTTATTAAATTAAATGAGTCAAACTTTATTAAGCAACACAGTATTTATATTATTCGCGCTCTAGTGAATGCGGCAGATTATTATCATTCATTTTATGAAATCGACCAAAATAAAGAAGACATAGAACTAAGCTTACATCTTTATAAATTAGCTGCTAAAGCATTTGATTATTATTACCAAAACGGCAATTACAATCCTTCATTAAACGACTTAAATATTAAAATTCAGGAAGGAATTTATACTGCAATTCATTTACTTAATCATAAACTGGACGCAAATCTGCTTGATTTAATTGAAAAAAACAACAGTCAGACTTTAAGAAAAGAGTTTGAAGCAAAACAAGAGCGATTTACTGCAATACCGGCAGACTTACTAAACAAGAGAAATTTGCAATTCTCAAAACTACAAGCGCTCAAAGAAAAAGTAAAAGAATTTCCCGATTCGTCAAGTTTAGTGAAGATGAAAGAAGAAACAGAATTAGAAATCAATAAAATAAACTCAGAGATTGAGCAAGTCGACGCCCGTTACGATAAATTTTATTCTAATGAAATAAGCATTTCATCCATTCAAAATCAATTAACAAATAAGGAGTTAATTGTTAAATATATACAAGGTAAAGAAAGGTACTTTGCTATTTTGATCAATAAAAACAGTATTGAATTAATAGCCATTGGAAATCGCAAGAAAATTGACTCAGCCATCACTGATTATCATGCTAAAATTCAAAGAATTAATAGCGATATTGTTGCTGCTTCTCAAAGTTGCTACAAATTGATTGTAAGTCCGTTTAAAGAAAGCTTAGCTTCTAGTGACCACCTCATTATTATTCCCGATGGCAAACTGAACTACTTATCTTTTGAATCACTTGTTTCTGATGAAAACAATGATTATTTAATCCAACATCATGAAGTGAGCTATAGCCCGTCTTTATCGTTATGGTACTTAACAAACAGGTCAAAGCGCAGTGTAAACGAAAACAAAAAATTAATTGCTGCATTTGCTCCGGTATACTCCGATAGCTACTATAGCCAGAGTAGAAAAGCAAACAGCAACCGTTTAGAAAACATTGCGGGAGCAACAAAGGAAGCAAAAGCCATAGTAGACAGTTATGGAGGAGATTTGTATTTAAGCAATAATGCAAGCAAACAAGATTTTGTAAATCAAGCTCATAATTACAACATTTTCCACCTGGCGATGCACACCATTTATGATGACGAAGAGTCGGAAAACTCAAAACTCGTTTTTCAGAATGAAGAAACAATGAGCTTTAATGAACTTTACAACTTAGACTTTCCGGCAGAATTAGTCGTATTAAGCGCATGTAACACCGGAATTGGGGAGCTCAAAGCAGGAGAGGGAATGCAAAGTCTCTCACAAGCTTTAGTTTATAGCGGAGTGAACTCTTCAGTTTACAGTTTGTGGCCGGTTCCGGATCGTGAAACAGCTCAAATAATGCAACTCTTTTATGAGAACTTAAAAAATGGGGCTACAAAAAGTGCTGCTTTGGCGAAGGCAAAAAGAGATTTTTTAGAAACCAATCCGCTACATCAGCACCCTTATTTTTGGGCGGGTTTTGTAGTTCAAGGAAATCAAAATGCAATTGTAGAAAGCTCAAATAGCTTAGTTTATTGGCTGATTTTTGGTTTTTCAATCATTCTATTTACTGTCTTATTCTGGAGAAAAATAAATTCACTTTAATTCCTCAAGCAATTTTTCAGCGCTTTTGCTCAATGCATGATCGGAAACTTGGATTTCTTTAAGTAAATGAACAGCTTCTTTTTCATTGGCTAATTTTAAATATGCTAGGGCAGCATACCACTTTGCAGGATATTCAAATTCACTCTTTTCCCATTGTTCATTTTGCTTATATAACTCAATTGCCTTGGCGTATTCTTCACTGCCCATTGTGCTGATCAACCAATAGAAACGAGCATATTCTTCATGTTCTTGACTGTAAAGCTCTTCAAATGCCAATGTAGCTTTGTCGTATTTTTCATTCTCATAAAGTTGGAAAGCTTCTTTTTGCAGCGCTGATATATTGCCATTTGAAGACCGCTCAATCGGAGCAATTACATTGGGGTAGGCTTGAAAATAAGCTGAATAAAGTTGGTCGTTTTGTTGATTAATAGTAAAAAGATTAAATACCCATGCCAAGACAAATAAAACTGCAATTGAAGCTGCTACTGCCCACCACTTTACTTTAAGAGGAGAACCTTTTTGATCAAGCAATTGAAGTCTTTGCTTTATTTTTTTCTTTTCATTTTCTTGAAGCACTTTTGAAAGCTCAAGCTGAAAGATAAAATCTTCTTTTGTCGCAGAATCATCTTGCAAACGCTTTTTAAGCTCCTCTACCTCATCTGCACTTAGCTTATTTAAAAAGTAGGCTTCTATTAACTGCTCTGTTGTCATTGTCATTAACTATTAATTGTCAATTTTCTCAAATGACTTAAACATCTAGATTTTTGACTTTTCACTGTATTTTTATTCTCTAAATTCATTTCGTTTTTTATTTCTTCTAAATCGAAACCTCTGTAGTAAAAAAGTTTGAGTAGCTGTCTGCATTTTTTTCCTAATTGCTCAAAAGCTTTATTAATCAATTTCATTCTTTCTACATTAATTTCTTCCTCAAAAAGCTGGTGAGTTGTTTCTTCTTGGTGTTCAATTGACCATTCTACATTCTTTTTCTGACTTTCTTGATTAAAACGATACAACTTATACTTCCCAACTGAAAACAAATAGGTTTTTAAGCTACTATTTAAGGTAGTGAGCTTGCTACTTCTAACGTTTTCGTACAAAACAATCATACAATCCTGAAAAACATCTAGCAAGGTTTCCTCATCTTGTGAATACTTCTTGCCAAAATTGATAAACTCATTTTTATACCTTAAGTAGATTTCATCTAGCACTTTTTGGTTTCCTTCTTTGAGCTGTTCCAAGTAATAATTGTCCTTGTCCATTAATAGAAAACTTTTGAAAAAGTAAACATATCACATTTTTTTTTGAATGTCCGTTTATTTACCTAAATTAGTTAGCGAACTATTAAACTACCTTGTTTATAATATTTCTATCTTTACTTTTTTCCATTCCCGATAGCAATCGGGAGAAAAAGTAAACAAAAAAATCTAGGCCTGTTTCCTAATTTTAATTTTCCACTCCTAAATGGCGATGATTTCAGTGATCTCCAAAGGTTCACTTTGGAGCTTCTTCAATCATTAGCCCCATTTAGTTCACTCCAAACTTAAATTATGAAAATGGCCATCCTGCTTTATCAATAATTCAAAATCTATTTAAATTAGTTTTAGGTATGATACCGAATATTTACATTTTTTTTCATAAAAATGTTTACCACCGCTAAAATATGGCATTAAGCTATAAAACCAACAAAACTTAAAATTATTATGACATCAACGAATTGTTTTAAAAGTGTTTTTCACTTCCAATTTCTATTAATCGGATTATTTTTAATTGCCTTTAGCTCATGTGAAGAGGAAGATGACAAAGTAGAACCGGCTTCAAAACCTAACACAACAGCTCATGAAGCAATTGTATTACCTTGTAATTTTTTTGAGACAGATAGTGTGTTAAGAAACGACAGCTTGAAAGAGGTAGACTATATAATTGACTGCTTTATGCAAATCAACGGCGATAAAAAAGTTCGCATTGAACCTGGAGTGGTTATAGAGTTTAAGCAAGATGCAGGAATAAGAGTTAACGATAATGTAGCGTTTATTGCAGAGGGAACAGAAGAAAAACCCATTGTTTTTTCAGGAACCGGAAAAGGGAAAGGTTATTGGAGGGGGTTGTTCTTTTCTTCTCAAGCCAATAATTCGCTAGCTCATGTTAAAGTAGAATACGCTGCAGGTAAAAAATTTACTGAAAACTCTCCAATTTATGAAGGAAGTATTGCAGTTGCCACTTCAGCATCATTAAACTTAAGTCATGTTGAAATAAGCAACGGAGGTAATTTGGCGCTGGATTTTAGTGGAGGAAACTCTTCCATTAGTACAAGCAACCTTACTATTTCTGAAAATGAAGGAATGGCCGTTAGAGTATGTGCTTACAATGCTCATATATTCGACAGTAGCTCCACTTTTGTTGGCAATGCTTTCGACTATATAAATGTAATTAAAGATTACTATGAAATTGAATCTACAGTAAGTTGGAAAAAGCTAGAAGTTCCTTATTTGATTGACGACAGAGTGCACATTACCGACAATGGGTTCTTAACAATAGAAGCAGGCGCTGAACTACTTTTTAGAGAAAGTGGCTATTTACAGGCAGCAGGGAACTTACCTCCTTACAACTACGCTTTAAACATTATGGGAACAAGCGCTGAGCCGGTAAGCTTGAGTGGTTACAATCAAGTAAACTGGGGTGGTATTTATTACAGTTTTACGCAAGAAAACAACTTAATAAAACATGCTATTATCGAAGGAGCAAAAGGGGATATTGCTGTGGGAAATATTACCAATACAGGCGCAATTTATATGCATGCTGATCCTAAATTAACAATTGAAGACACAGAGTTTAAAAACTTACCAAATTGTGCCTATTATGCTTATACAGGTGCAAGTACAAGCCAACCTCCTATGCCAAACTTCTCAGCTACTAATTTAACCCTTACAAATGTTGCCGGTGGTGAGTTTTGTTGGGGAGGCAAAAATGGTCAATAAATAATATAAAACTATTAGCAATGAAAAAAACACTTAATATCAGACTTATAGGTCTTTTAATTAGCAGTTTAGTTTTATCATCATCCTCTTGCAAAAAAGATGATGAAAGACCTGCTTCAGCTTCTAATAACAATCAAGGAAATAACTATCAAGCAGTAACAGGGCTAGAAGAAGGTAGTATTACCGCAGAAGTAAACGGCAAACAAATTAATTACACCAATGTAAGGTATAGATTAGATAAGACTAATGACGAAGTAGATGTTTATGGAGATGATTTTTCTGAGGAAAATACAAGAGTTCGTCTCACTGTAACAGTACCAGACATTCCAACTCAAGGAAAGCATTCAATCTCCTATGTAAGAGACAATGACTTTTATATTAGTTATGCAGTTTTTGCAGACAGTAGCAATCTCGGAAAAGTAATTAATAAGAATGTAGTTGGAGAAGTTGACGTTGTTGTTTATGACCAAATCTCAACAATAAAAGACTCCATTACAACTTATAGGGTCGAGGGTTATTTTAGCTACTCGGGCGAAAGACATGACAACACCATTGATTCAGTAGATATACAAAATGGAAAGTTTCATTTTATTTATGAAAAACCTCACAACTGATATAATATCACACTTATTTTAAACTCATAAAGATGAATAAACACAATAAATACATAATGGCCCTTCTTAGTGTAATAATCATCTCATTTTCTTCTTGTGAGGAAGATGATACTAAGCCGGCAAATAATAGTACTTCAACTAATACAGGAGCCAATAATAACAACTTAAATGTGGGCGGTAGTATGTCGGCAATCGTTAATGGTGAAGTCGTTGAAACCAATAATGCCGCTGTAAATGTTTTTGGCGTAGGTAATACTGTCTCTGTTACAGCCGTAAATAAAGTGCATGAAGACACCACCGTAAAAGTAAAAATCTACGTCCCACTGGATTCAATTACAGGAACGTATAGCCACTCAGACCCGGGGTTTAATTTTAGTTATGAGGTAGTTACCTTTAACAATGAAAGTGGTTACACTTATACCAGAGACAAGGAATCTGAAATTAGCATTACTTCATACGACTCTATTGGTACCATAGCCGATACGGTTTACTACAGAGTTGTTGGAAATTTTGAATTTAACTCAAAGTATTGGGCAAACGGTGACTCTGTTGATGTTAGAGACGGAGAATTTGATTTTAATTACCGAATTTGGTGGTAGTAATTTAAAATGAATTTTAAGATGAAAAAAAGCGTAAAAACTATACTATCAACTCTTTTACTTGCCTCATTATTTGCATTTACTAGTATTAATAAGCTTACTAATGTTATATGGTGATCAAACTGTAATGACAACTAATTTAAAGCTTACTAAGTTTAAAAACGGAGAGGATATTCCACAAGCAAAAAGTGCAGAGGAATGGGAAAGAGCCGGAGAAAATAAAAAACCTGCTTGGGCCTACTATAATAACGATCCTTCAACTGCAGAACAATGTGGATTACTTTACAACTGGTTTGCAGTAAATGATCCGAGAGGATTAGCTCCTGAAGGATGGCATATACCTTCAGAAGATGAATGGAAGAAACTGGGTGATTTCTTTTCGCAAAAGTATCCGAGAAATGTAAATTCTATAAAAAGCAAAACCGAATGGACAAGATATGAAAACGGCGACAACACCAGTGGTTTTAATGCTTTCCCTTGTGGGTATAGAAGTAAAACAGGAAGCTTTAATCAGTTTGGAGGAGCTACTGCTTGGTGGTCTGCCTCAAAAGACGGTGGTGGAGACAGATCACACAATTCAATGTTTTTTAGTTTTTCTAATGTCTATCACGAATACAATGTAGCTCAAAACAATAGAGCTTCCGGATTAAGTGTTAGGTGTATGAAAGACTGAGTTTTTCAGTTTAAATAATTAGTTAAAAAAAGGGGCTGTTTTCACCATGTAAACAGCCCCTTTAATTTATGCTAAAACCTAATTTTATAAGGGAATATTCCCGTGCTTTTTCTTCGGTAAAGTATCCACCTTATTCTCCAACATTTTAAAGGCTTTAATCAACTTTTCGCGAGTTTGATCAGGACGAATCACCTCATCAACATAACCACGAGCTGCTGCATTGTATGGGTTGGCAAACATCTCAGCGTACTCTTCCTCTTTCTCTTTTAGCTTCGCTTCTTTGTCGTCAGCTGCTTGAATTTCTTTCTTAAAGATGATTTCAGCCGCTCCTTTGGCTCCCATCACGGCAATTTCTGCCGATGGCCAAGCAAAATTCATGTCTGCGCCAATGTGTTTGGAGTTCATCACATCATAAGCACCTCCGTAGGCTTTACGTGTAATTACAGTAACTCTTGGCACGGTAGCTTCGCTAAAGGCATAAAGTAATTTCGCTCCATTGGTGATGATGGCATTCCACTCCTGATCAGTTCCAGGCAAAAATCCCGGTACATCTTCAAATACCAAAAGTGGAATGTTAAAGGCATCACAAAAGCGAACAAAACGTGCTCCTTTTGCTGAACTATTAATGTCAAGCACTCCTGCTAAAAATGCTGGCTGATTGGCAACAATTCCAATGGAACGGCCGGCAATGCGTGCAAAACCAACCACTATGTTTTCTGCAAAATCCTTATGTACTTCGTGGAAAGAATCAGAATCAACTGTTCCTTCAATTACCTCGCGGATATCATAAGGTTGGTTGGGGTTGTCCGGAATAATGTTATTTAACTTTTCGCGGACTTCATTTCCCGGCTTGTAATCAATCGCAGGTGGTTCTTCCTCGCAGTTCTGTGGAACATAAGAAAGCAGTTTTTTAAGTCCATTGATACATTCGATTTCATTGGCATAAGTAAAATGTGTTACACCCGACTTAGTTGCATGCGTCGATGCTCCACCAAGCTCTTCTGAAGTAACCTCTTCATGCGTTACGGTTTTCACTACATTCGGTCCGGTTACAAACATGTATGAGGTTTTCTCCACCATCATAATGAAGTCAGTTAATGCTGGTGAATAAACCGCACCACCGGCACAAGGTCCCATAATAGCAGAAAGCTGTGGAATTACTCCACTGGCTTGTGTATTTCTGTAAAAAATATCGGCATATCCTCCCAAAGAAACTACCCCCTCTTGAATTCGAGCGCCGCCGGAATCATTTAAACCAATTAAAGGTGCGCCATTTTTCATGGCCATGTCCATGATTTTTACAATCTTTTCAGCATGAGCTTCTGCTAAAGAACCACCCATTACCGTAAAATCCTGCGCAAATACATAAGTCAATCGACCGTTGATGGTTCCATAACCGGTAACTACTCCATCACCTAAGGGTTTGTTTTTGTCTAAACCAAAATTATTACTGCGATGCGTTACAAACATGCCAATCTCTTCAAAAGAGCCTTCATCCATCAGAAAGTGAATGCGCTCTCTAGCGGTGAGCTTATTCTTCTCATGTTGTGCTTCAATTCGCTTTTCACCACCACCTTTATGGGCTTCAGCAATTTTTTTCTCTAAATCTTTTATCTTCTCTTGCATTTGCTTTCTCTTTTGGGAATGTAAAAGTAAAAATTTAAGGTTGCATTTTCGAAACTTTAAGTTTTAAAAACAAACTTGCATGTTTATTTTTATGGCTTCATTTAACAAACGGTAAATTATGGATTTGAATAAAGTATTTGAAAACAATGAAAACTGGGTAAAAGAAAAGTTAAACCTCGATAATAATTACTTTGAAAACCTTTCAAAAGGTCAGAGCCCTGAACTATTATACATTGGCTGCTCAGACAGTAGAGTTACAGCGGAAGAGTTAATGGGCGCAGCACCGGGAGAGGTTTTTGTTCATCGTAACATTGCCAATATGGTTAGCAACTTAGACTTAAGCTCTGCTTCGGTAATTAATTATGCCGTAAAACACCTGGAAGTAAAACATGTAATTGTTTGCGGACATTACTACTGTGGTGGCGTTAAAGCTGCTATGGACTCAGTGGATTTAGGAATATTGAACCCTTGGTTGAGAAACATTAGAGATGTTTACCGTATTCACCATGATGAGCTGGATGCTATTGCAGATGAAGAGGAAAAATACAAGCGATTGGTTGAGTTAAACGTTCAGGAGCAATGTGTAAATGTTTTAAAGACAGCTGAAGTACAAATTGCTGCAAGAAAAAGAGGATTAAAAGTTCACGGTTGGGTATTTGATATTCACAGTGGAAGAATTATCGACCTTAAAATTGATGTTGACTCCATTTTGGGAAAAATCAGAGAAGTTTATCATATAGATTAACTTAGCATAATTCTTAAATAGAAAGCGCAGGTAAAAACCTGCGCTTTTTTCAAAGAAAACTGATTATCAGAATATTAAATAATTAAGCACACAATTAAGTTGCAAGAAGCATTGAATTGCTTAATTTTGCTCCACCTTTTTAAAAGGTCGCGTGGCCGAGTGGTTAGGCAGAGGTCTGCAAAACCTTGCACAGCGGTTCGAATCCGCTCGCGACCTCAACCCAAAAAAGCTCATCTTTCGATGAGCTTTTTTTATTCCCGATAGAGCGTTGAGCTTGCTCAAAATCGAATAGTGGGAATAAAAAAGAACGATGAAATCGCATTTTTTGGGTTTAAGCACTATTTAACGTGTAAGGATGCCCGAAGGAAACCCTTTAAAATGAAAAAGAGGAAACAATGAAAGTAGAAATGAATTTTTGCTAACGCAAAAATGAAGTTAAACCCACGACTTCAGCTATGGTAAACAGCAAAACAACCCCCAAACCGTTTCAACGGTTTTCCGTTAAATTTGCTCCATGTCCAAAATCCTTCTTATCGACAATTACAATTCTTTTACTTATAATATTTACCAAGCATGAGAAAATTAGTCTTGAAAACTGACACTATGGTTAAGGAGGTATTCAAAAAATATCCCGACACTGTTCGAAAAAAGATGCAATTTTTAAGAGAAATGGTAATAGAAACAGCTGAAGAAACTGATGAAATTGAGGAATTGAAAGAATGCTTGAAATGGGGAGAGCCTAGTTTTGTCACCAAAAACGGAAGTACTTTGCGAATGGATTGGAAATCGAAAACACCTGAACAGTACGCTATGTACTTTCAATGCTCTAGTCGTTTAGTAAGTACGTTTAAATTAGTTTTTAGTCAAACATTTCAATTCGAAGGCAATCGAGCAATTATATTTCAATTAAACCAAGAAATTCCCGAAATGGAGTTGAAGAAATGTATTAAAGCGGCGTTATCCTACCATAAAGTAAAACACTTGATTACATTGGGAATTTAAAAAAGCTGTTGAATCATTTTAAACAACAATATCCTCAACGCTTTTCCTTTAAATTTGCCCCCATGTCCAAAATCCTCCTCATCGACAATTACGATTCCTTTACCTACAACATTTACCACTATTTGGAGGAGTTATGGGAGGAAGGCGTTGAGGTGATTCGGAACGATGAACTGACATTAGAGAAAGCTCAAAAGTACGATCGCATTGTCATTTCTCCCGGGCCAAACCTCCCACAAGCTGCCGGAAACTTAATGCCGGTCTTAAAAGCGATTGTTGCCGAAAAAAAGGTGTTAGGCATTTGCTTGGGTTTACAAGCCATTGCAGAAGTCTTTGACTTAACACTGAAAAACCTAGAGCAGGTAGTTCACGGACAGTCGAAATTGATTAAAGTGATGGATTCTGATAATCTTTTATTTAAAGGATTGCCTCAACAGTTTAAAGTCGGACGCTACCACTCCTGGGTAATCGATGAGAAAAGCAATCTCGATCATAAACTAAAAGTAACGGCTGTTGATGAGTCGGGAAACATTATGGCGATTGCTCACCCTACTTTGCCCATTCATGCCGTACAGTTTCATCCGGAGAGCGTGCTTTGTGAATATGGGAAAGAAATGTTGGGGAATTGGTTGAATGGCAACTAAACATTACTTTATACCGTCCATCTTGCATGATCAACTTCTTGAAATTATTTGTTTTCTTGTTGCTATTTGTATTTTCAGGAATAAGCCTTAAGGCGCAAGGCATTGAACTTGACTCTATAGTCCGATCCTTTGATAGGAAGTGTGACTGTAATAGCTATAAAGACTCTTCTGAAAAGGCATATGTTAATTGTCTAGAAAGCGAGCTTGAAAATCCATTTTTTCATCGAACAGACTATTTATTACTCTCAAATTATTGGGCAAGCACAGACGAGAAAAAATCCTATAATTATGCTTTGGAATACTTTAGTCTTGGGGGACACTTTTCTAGCGGTGTTGATAGCAGTTTGCTTAAGAAGCACATATTAATCAGTAAAAAGAAAGAGAACTATTTTAATAAGTTTTATTGGCTTTCACATTCAAATGAACAAAAACGAGATAGTCTTCTAAAATCAAATGAAAGACTTGCAAAAGCAATTATTGAATTAAAGCCCTATGATCAGTTTTTTAGAGCCAACAAAAAGCAAAACCTAAAAGTGTTGGGTGATTCGAATCTTGAGGGCTCTGGTTGGAAACTCCAAATTCAGTTGGACAGTTTAAACAGAGCTTTCCTTTCTGCTATATTGGATTCGACTTGGATAACAATTGATGCCTATGGAAGTGAGGCAGCTAAAGTAGCTTGGTTAATTGCTCAACATGCTGATCAAGATTTGAAATTTCAAGAAAGGTGCTTAAGATTAATGTTAGCAGCATACCCCAAAGACCGAACTTCTAGCGGGATGAATTTGGCTTACTTGATTGATCGCTTATCAATAAATCGTCAGGGATATCAGTATTTCGGAACGCAATTTAGTTATCAAGACGGAGAAATTAAACCGAAACCCATTAAAAACCCTGAGTTAGTAAATCAGAGAAGGAAGTTGGTTTACTTGCCGACTTTGGAAAAATACCTTGATAGCTCTAAAAAGCATATTGAAAATCAATAAAAAAACCCGACAGCTTTCTCTAGCTATCGGGTCTTGTTTCTTCTTGAGTTGTAAGCTTGAGCGCTAGCCGTAACCTACAACTCAAACTTAATGCCCTGCGCAAGCGGCAAGTCCGTACCATAATTAATGGTATTGGTTTGTCTGCGCATATAAGCTTTCCAAGCATCAGAACCGGATTCTCTACCGCCTCCGGTTTCTTTTTCACCGCCAAAGGCTCCGCCAATTTCCGCACCGGAAGTACCGATGTTTACGTTGGCAATGCCGCAATCGGAACCTTCAACTGATAAGAATTTTTCCATATCGCGCATTTGGGTAGTCATCATGGCTGAAGAAAGTCCCTGTACAACACCATTTTGCATAGCAATGGCATCGTCGAGTCCCTTGTATTTCATGATGTATAAAATCGGAGCAAAAGTTTCATGTTGAACAATCTCCCATTCATTGTTTACTTCTGCAATGGCAGGTTTTACATAACAACCGGATTCATATCCTTCGCCTTCTAGAACACCACCTTCAACCAAGATGTTGCCGCCTTCTTTCTTCACTTCTTCCAAAGCGCTTAAGTAGTTGTTTACCGCATCTTGATCAATCAAGGGACCTACGTGATTCGATTCATCTAATGGGTCACCAATTTTCACTTGTTTGTAAGCACTCACTAAGTTTTCTTTCACCTTATCGTAAATACTTTCGTGAATAATCAAACGACGAGTGGAAGTGCAACGCTGTCCACAAGTTCCCACAGCTGCGAATACCAAAGCAGGAATGGATGCTTTTAAATCAGTGGATTCTGTTAAGATTACCGCATTGTTACCACCTAACTCTAAGAGCGATTTACCTAACCTTTTTGCTACAGCTTGAGCAACAATCTTACCCATACGAATACTTCCGGTTGCTGAGATTAGAGGAACTCGCTTGTCGTTCGTCATCATTTCACCTACTTTGTAGTCACCGGTAATCATACAACTGATTCCTTCGGGTAGGTCGTTTGCTTTTAATACATCAGCAATTAATTTCTGACAAGCTACGGAAGTCAATGGAGTTTTTTCAGAAGGTTTCCAAATGCAAACATCTCCGCAAACCCAAGCCAAAGCTGTATTCCAAGCCCATACAGCAACCGGAAAGTTAAATGCTGAAATGATTCCAACTACTCCAAGTGGATGGTATTGTTCATACATGCGGTGATTAGGGCGCTCAGAATGCATGGTAAAACCGTACAACATTCTCGACTGACCCAATGCAAAGTCGCAGATGTCAATCATTTCTTGTACTTCTCCCAAACCCTCTTGGTAAGACTTTCCCATTTCATAGGAAACCAACATCCCTAAATCAGCCTTCTTTTCTCTTAACTTATCGCCGAACTGACGAACAATTTCGCCTCGTTGAGGTGCCGGCATTTTACGCCATACTTTAAACGCCGATTGCGCTTTTTCTACTACTTCATGGTATTGTTTTTCGGTAGTTTCTGCAACTTTTCCAATCAACTCACCATTTACCGGGGTATATGACTCTATCATTTTACCCTCATTTGGCAACCAATTGCTGCCGGTAGAAGTTCCTGAATGTTCTCTCTCTAAATTTAAGGCACTGAATACTGCCTGCATTTTTTCGTTTTTAAAAGGTTTTATTTCTGCCATTTTTACTTTTTATAATGAAGTTTTCAAAGGTAAGGGAAATAAGCAAGCTGATAAAACCACGATAAGTGTTTAAAAAATAGCAACTTAATAGAATTGCGCTTTAAAAAACTAACTTAAAGAAGTATTCATTTGAAAAGGTTTCATTTTGCACTAAGAATTATACAAAAGCTAATATTCAATCGATGAAGCTAAATGTTTGTGCGTTAAATAAAAAGTTATAATTTCGCAAACTTTAACATCTATTATAATTCGATGCTTAAGTTCATTTCAAATGCTATGAAAAAATTAAGTTTTACATTTCTGTTTCTAACTCTTATAAGTTATTCACAAGCACAAACAACTATTTGGTCTGATAATTTTGAATTATCAGGTGTAAGACCCTCTTCCAATAATGGGGGTTTAGGTTTCCCTGCTTATGCTTACTTCCAAAGAACGAATGGCAGCGATATTGACTTATCATTTTCTGCTTACTCAGGGCAAGAAGGCTCATTCTTTTGGGCTGGAGAAGACCATGATGGTTATTTAGGTCTTGGAAACGAAATACAAGAAATCACTTACACAAATATTAACATAAGTGGCAAGACTAATTTGAGTTTTAAAGGACTATTTGCTGCAAACAACCAAGCTGCGGCATTTGAAAATTCAATGCTAGGTCATTCTCATAGTGATTATATTATTGTAGAGTATAGCATAGACGGCAGTTCATATCAACCTATTATTCAATTCTACTCTAACAACAATATAGCTAGCGGAATTAATAACAAGTCACTTGCTGAAGATACAAATAATGACGGAATTGGAGATTGGAATATCTTAACCACAAACTTTACTGAATTTACTAAGAACATCCCAGGTAGCGGAAGTAGTATGAGTGTAAAAGTTAGATGTTATACTAACTCTTCCAACGAAGAGCTTGCTTTTGATAACTTTAGAGTTTTAGGCGACAATGCTTGTAATCTCAGTGCTTCTATCATCGCTCAAACAAATTTATCTTGTAATGGTTCCGGAGATGGCAGTATAACAGTTCAAGCAACGAATGGAAGCCCCAATTACTATTATGCCTGGTCTAATGGCTTCAGCACTTCAAACACTACTTCTACTACAAACACAATGAACAACTTAAATGCAGGCACCTACATAGTGACTGTTACTGATGGAAACGCTTGTACTGCAACTGCAAGTACTACAATTATACAGCCTTCATTACTACAAGCTACAACAGTTGTAGACAGCACCGTAAGTTGTAATGGAGGAAGCGATGGAGGTGCAACTGCAAGCGGAACCGGAGGAACTCCGCCCTTTACTTACTCTTGGAGTAATAGCGCAACTACTGCTTCGATTACCGGAGTGTGGGCAGGTACATACAACGTTACGATTACTGATAATAATGGCTGTACAGCTAGCAATTCAGCTACTATTACAGAACCCACAGCTTTAACGGCATCAACTGTTATTGACTCAAATATAAGTTGTAATGGAGGAAGCGATGGTGGTGCTACTGCAAGTGGAACCGGTGGAGTTACACCCTACACCTATACTTGGAGTAATGGAGCAACTACTGCTTCGATTACAGGAGTTTGGTCTGGTACATACAATGTTACGATTACTGATAATAATGGTTGTACTGCAACTAATTCGGCTACAGTTACACAGCCAACAGACCTACAAGTTAATGTAAACTTAGATAGCGCTATTACTTGTTTAGGAGATAGCAATGGTGGCTTAACTGCTTCTGCAAGTGGAGGCACAGGAGGTTATATTTACAACTGGGGCAATGGAGAAACAACCGCTTCTATTACCGGCTTATCTGAAGGTTTTTACGACATAACTGTTACCGATGCAAACGGGTGTTCTGCAACTTCTTATGAGTATGTCCCTCCTCAAAGCGAGTTATATGTAAATATTGAAGTAGATTCACTAGTAAAATACTGCCCTTCTTCTTCTGAAGCCTATCTAAATGCTTATACTGACATATATCCTTATCAACAAGGAGGTCCGGATTTGTCTTATGTTTGGAGTACGCTAGATACTACTGAAACTATTCATGTAACCGACACAGGTATGTATAGCGTAACTGTCACTGATAATCAGAGTGGCTGTAGTCAAGTAGACTCATTTCGCTTTTATTTTCCCGAAGTGCGTTTAGTAATTCGTGAACAGCAGTCAATTGACTGTTATGGAGATTCAACCGCATCCTTGAAAGCCTATTTTTGGATAGATATTATTGAATTTTTTGAAGTAGTAGGATTTGGCGAAGATATAGGTGGCGGTCAAGAGGGCGGACAAGAAGGTGGACCTGAAGGAGATTTTCCTCCGGGTTGGGATACACTTACTTATTTAAATGCTCCCGATTCTGCTTTAATGATGACTACTATGTTTTTCAACGGTTTTATTAATAATGGAAATGCAACAAGTATACTCTGGAACACCGGCGATACGTTGGATAGTTTATCCAACTTAGGTGCAGGGCAGTACATAGTAGAAGTTCCTTACGACAGCAGTGATTTTTGTATTGTCTCAGACACTTTTGAAGTAAAACAACCTGATGCTATACAAACCACAGTTTCATTAGAACGGGAAGCTTGCTCAAATAACTATGGAGGACAAGCTTCTATTTCAGCAAGTGGCGGAAATTCGCCTTACACCTACTTATGGAGCAACTCTACAACATCTTCATACGCCTATGGCTTGACTACTGGAAAGCATTATGTTACTGTAACAGATAGCTCGGGTTGCACAACTATTGATTCAGTTGATGTAACAGCACTCGACACTTTAAGAGTGAATATTCAAATCGACAGCTCAATCAATTGCTATAACGACACTAATGGTATTTTAAGCGCTATAGTTAATGGTGGTAAAGCACCTTATAGTTACTACTGGAGCAACCAGGAAGATTCGTCAAAAATTTTCGGTTTAGGAGCAGGTGAGTACAGTGTTACCGTTACTGACGCTAGTGGTTGCTCAGGCTCCAACACTGCTAGAGACACTGTTCAACTTTCACAACCTTCTCCACTCTACCTAAGCATAATAGAAGATGATTACATAAGCTGTCCCGGAGCTGCAGACGCAGAACTTAGGGCATCTACTGATGGAGGAATGGGACTAAGCTACCAATGGAGTCGGGGAGATACCACTGAAATCATTACAGGAGTTGATACAGGATTTTATACCGTTACCGTTACTGACCTGAATGGTTGCTCAGAAACCGATGGATATTATGTTTATGGCCCACCGGAAGTTACGGTCGACATTTTGCTCGACAGTGCAGTGAGTTGCTATGGCACCAATGATGCCGGTTTGTTTGCTGATGTGAGTTCAAATATGGGACAATTACCTCCCCCTCCGTTAGAAGGAGAAGGTAATGAATTTCCTGAATTTCAAGGCGGGCAAGGAGAACCTCTACCTTTCCCGACTGATTTTTTATGGAATACTGGTGATACTACGGAAAATATTAGCGGTATTGGAGCAGGAACTTACACGGTAACCATTACATTTGGCCAGGGTTGTACAGTAGCCGACACTTTTATAGTTAATGAGCCTGACAGTCTTATCGCCACAGCAAGTGCCGATAGTGTAAGTTGCTTTGGAAACTTTGATGGAAGTGCTAATGTTTCAATTATTGGTGGAACAACTCCTTACAGTATACTTTGGAGCAATGGTGATACCACTTCTGCCATAAATAATTTATCTGCCGGAATGTATTATGTAACTATTACAGATAGCAATTCTTGCATTGCGGTTGATTCAACTGAGGTGCTTCAAGCAGATTCTTTACAAACTACTGCCACAGTCAGCGATTCAATTGACTGTTTTGGAGAATCGGGAGAAATCACTTTAAATACTATAGGCGGAACTGCTCCTTACACCTACTTGTGGTCAGATAATTCAACTACTCAAAACTTAACGAATACATCGGCAGGAATTTATTCTGTAACCGTAACAGATGCTCTTGGTTGTTCAGATACAGCCTCAATTAACTTAAGTCAACCGGACACTTTAAGTGCATCTCTTTCAATCTACAACGTAAAATGTTTCGGAGGAAACGATGGTGCAGTAAAAATATTTCCTTTAGGTGGTAGTGCACCATATACTTTCAGCTGGGATAATAATAGCGATGCTGATAGTTTGGGAAATCTCCCAATTGGTACTTATGGAGTTACTGTTACTGATGCAAATGGTTGTACTTATAGTGCTACAGCACAAATTAACCAGCCCGACAGCTTAGTAGTAACTGCTAGTGAAACCTATTCTGTTGGTTGTAATGGGGCAAGCGATGGAGCTGTTTCTGCAACAGCAAGCGGAGGGTTTTTGCCTTATACTTATCAATGGAGTACATCTGAAACTACTTCTATCATCTCAGGAAAACAAGCAGGCCAATATTCTGTAACCGTTACAGATGGAAACGGCTGTACAGCGATAGATACAGTAAGCTTAACAGAACCATCTGTTTTAACAGCATCGGTAACTGTTGACTCAATTGTAGTTTGCTATGGAGATGATGATGGAGCTGTAACAGCTAACGCTTCTGGAGGAACTACACCTTACTCATATTTTTGGAATGATGGACCAAATACTCAAAGCAGAACCGGTCTTAGTGGAGGAACTTATACCGTTACTGTCTTAGACAACAATGGATGTAGTACAACCGCTTCTGCTTATGTAGACTACCTTACTTCTTCTATGTCTGCTTTCGTACAAGCGTCAGGAGATGAGGCCTGTGAAGAAGCAAACGATGGATTTGCCATTATTAATGCCTCTTCCTACAGAGGAAGCCAGTCGGATTTATCTTATTTGTGGAATGATGGAGATACGAATAGAATAAGAAACGGCTTGGCTCCCGGAAGCTATAGCTTTACCATTACTGATTCTGCAGGATGTTCTGCAAACAATACAGTAACTATAGATCCGGCTCCTTCTTTTGATTTAATAGTAAGTGTTGACTCAAACGTAAGTTGTTATGGTGGCAGTAATGGAGGTGTAACAGCTACGGCAATTGGAGGAACAGGAACTACTACTTATTTGTGGAGCAACTCTGCTACTACAGCTTCTATAACAGCTCTAACTGTCGGAAAATATTATATTACTGTAACCGACAACAATGGTTGTAGTTTAGTTGATTCTGCTGAAGTAATTGAACCAAACCAGTTGACAGCAAGTGTATCTGTTGACAAAAATGTAAGCTGTAACGGTGGCTATGATGGAGAAGTTACAGCTAACCCTAGTGGTGGTACTGTTCCTTACACCTATAGTTGGAGCATGGGAGCAACTGTTCAGTCTGCTACAGACTTACCAGCAGGAAATTTTTCTGTAACAATAACCGATAATAATGGCTGTACAACTACTGCTAATAATACAGTAACAGAACCGGCTGTACTTTCTGTCACTACAAATGTGGTTCAAAATGCCTCTTGTCAAACCACAACGGATGGAATTGTTGAATCAAACGTAAGTGGCGGAACAACTCCTTATACTTATTCATGGAGCAACAACTCTACAAACGACAGTCTTTTTGCAGGAGAAGGGAATTATTCCATAACTGTGACAGACGCAAATGGCTGTACCGCCATCACTTCGGAGAACATACTTACAATTGACACTATCAAACCAACTGTCTTAACGCAAAACATCAATGTCTACCTCGATGAGTTTGGAATGGCTAGCATTGACAGCTCCGATGTAGATAATGGTAGCAGCGATGCTTGTGGTATCGCTAACATTTGGTTGGACTCTACTTCTTTTGATTGCTCTGAAATTGGTCAAAATACAGTAACTCTATATGCTTCTGATATTAATGGAAACATTGACTCGGCAAATGCTGTAGTAACGGTAATTGATACTATAAAACCAACAGTAATTACTCAAGATATTGATGTTTATCTGGATGCAAATGGTCAAGCCAACATTATGCCAAGTAATATTGATAATGGCAGTAACGATGCTTGTGGCATTGCCAACTTAAGCCTTGATTCTACTAGCTTTGATTGTTCTGAAACTGGCACAAATACAGTTTGGCTAATAGCTACGGATGCTAACGGCAATGTAGATTCAGCTGCAGCTGTCGTAACAGTTATTGATACTATTAAACCAGCGGTAATCGCACAAAACATTGATGTTTACTTAGATGCCGGCGGACAAGCATCAATTACAGCTAATGACATTGACAATGGTAGCTCTGACAACTGTAGTTCAATCACATTGAGTATTGATTCATCAAACTTTAATTGCTCAAATATTGGATCTAATACAGTTTGGTTAAGGGCCATGGATGCGAATGGGAATCAAGACTCTGTTTCAGCAGTTGTAACCGTTATTGATACTGTTAAACCAACGGTAATTGCTCAAAACATCAACCTTTACTTAGATGCTAACGGTCAAGCTACGATTACCGAAAATGATATTGACAATGGCAGTAGCGATGCTTGCGGAAACTTAAATTTAAGTCTCGATTCTACCAACTTCGACTGTTCTAATATTGGTCAAAATACGGTTTGGCTAAGAGCTACGGATAATGAAGGAAACATTGATTCTGCTTCCGCAATTGTAACTGTAATCGACACCATTAAACCAACAGTAATTACTCAAAACATTGATGTGTATTTAGATGCCAATGGTCAGGCTTCGATTATGGCAAACGATGTTGATAACGGAAGCAGTGATGTTTGTAGTTCCATTTCACTTAGTGTAGATTCAATGAACTTTGACTGCTCTGAGGTAGGACAAAATACCGTTTGGTTGAAAGCAACCGACAATGATGGAAATACAGACTCTGCTTCGGCTGTTGTAACAGTAATTGACACCATTAAACCAACAGTCATCACTCAAAACACTACAGTTTACTTGGATGCCAATGGTCAAGCAGCAATAACAACTACAGCGATAGACAATGGATCTACCGACAATTGTTCGATTTCAACTTATTCACTTAGTCAAGAGAATTTTGCTTGTGGTGACTTAGGAACACAAACAGTTACCTTAAGCATCACTGATGTAAACGGGAATGTAGACTCTGCAACAGCAACAGTAACGGTCTTAGATACATTAACTCCTCAAATTATATCTTGTCCGGCTGACATACAACTAAATGTAGACGCAGGCAGCTGTACTGCTATTGCTAATTGGACAGCTCCAACTGCTACTGACAATTGTAACCTAGATTCTTTAGTAGCATCACACACTAGCGGCTCTCCTTTCCCTATAGGGATTACGACAGTTACTTACATTGCTTATGATAGCGAAATGAACACCGATACCTGTAGCTTTACTATTGAGGTGATTGACAATGAAAGCCCACAAATAGCTTCTGTTCCGAACAATATTACAGTTTCAAATGATTCAGCTAACTGTGGAGCAATTGTTAATTGGACTGCGCCTACGGCTAGCGACAATTGTACACTCGACTCTTTAGTGAGTAATTATGACTCCGGCGATCAGTTCCCTGTTGGAACAACAACTGTACAGTACATTGCTTATGATCAAGAAATGAATACAGACACGGCAACTTTTACCGTTACTGTTAATGATGATGAAAAACCCTTGATTCAATGCATTAATGACACTACAATTTGTTCTTCAACTTTTGTTTACGATGAGCCCGGCACGTCTGACAATTGTGGTGTAGCTACTGTAGTAAGAACAGCGGGAATAGCTTCCGGCGGAAATTTCCCTATTGGAGAAACGACAATTACTTATGTAGTTACTGACATCCATGGAAACCTCGACTCATGTAGCTTTACTGTTACCAGAGATGAAGCGCCTACAATTGCTAATGCAGGTCAAGATCAAAACATTTGTGAAGACAGTATTCAATTAAATGCTAATCAAGCAATCGTTGGAAGCGGAGTTTGGTCTTCAACAACAAGTGGGGTTGCTTTTGCTGATGCAAATCAAGCGAATACAATGGCAAGTTTACAAAAAGGAGAAAACGTCTTAATTTGGACGATTTCCAACGGTGTTTGTCAGTCAAGTTCTGATACTGTAATCATTACTTACGACGAACAGCCAACAGTTGCCAATGCGGGCACTGATTTTGTTTTATGTGAAGAAACGGAAAGCAACTTAAACGCAAATACTCCTTCAGTAGGAACAGGTACTTGGTCGGTTGCCCGTGGTTCTGCCAATTTTACCAATGCGAATGACCCGCTTACTTCAATTGACGGCTTGAGCACTGATACAGGCAACTTTGACGGCTCTAATCTTTTGGTTTGGACAATCACAAACGGTAGCTGTCCGGCATCTTCAGATACTGTAGAAGCAAAGGTTTCTAACAACCCTGTTGTAAATGCCGGAGAAGATTTAGAGATTTATGAAGATGATGGAGTACAACTTTCGATTAGTTCAAATTTACCGTTGGCAACTTATCAATGGTCACCGGTATTTAGTTTAAGTGATGCCTCTATTGCCAATCCATTTGCCACCCCTTCAGAAAACACACTTTACACAATTGTAGCTGCAACTGAAGATGGTTGTGAAGGAAGAGATTCTATTTACGTACAAGTAAATAAATCACTTACTATTCCAACGGCATTTACGCCAAATAACGATGGCTACAATGACGTTTGGGAGATTAAAAATCTCGACCAGTTTGAGAGCCATAAAGTGGTTATTTACGACGGCTTTGGTTCTGAAATTTTATCCACCTCCGATTATAAAGCTTGGGATGGCAAGTTTAATGGCAAAGATTTGCCTCTGGGTTCTTACTATTACGTAGTGGAAACCACTAGAAATGGCAAAACAGATGCTCAATCGGGTACAGTATCAATTTTAAGATAAAAAGAAATGAATACAATCAAAATAACAATGAAGAAGCAGTTCATCTTGATATTATCTACCCTTTTTGTAACCACCACAGTTTCGGCGCAAACGGTAGAGCAATACACCATGTGGAACCAGAATCACTTTCTTGTAAATCCTGCGGCTGCAGGTAATCAAAGTTTTTTCGATGTTTCCACCGGTTTTAGAAAACAATGGTCGGGAATTAAAGAAGCTCCACAAACTTTTTATGCAACCGGTCATGTTTTGCTAAACCGCCCAAAAACTTTTGAGCGTTCAGCTTTGAGAACAAGCCAAACTATGGGCGATGAAAATTATAATAAAAGAAACCCGAATGGAGAAGTAAAACATGCCTTAGGAGCAAAAATGGGGAAAAATGAATTCGGAGCTTTTGGTAAAGTTGAAGCTATGCTTACTTATGCCATCCACTTACCCATCAATAAAGACTTAACGCTTGCTTTTGGCTTGAGCGCCGGGCTAAATAGCTTTTCTTTTAATGAAGACAGAGCCAAAGTACTCGACGAAAATGATCCGCTATACAATGCTTATGTTGGCGGCGATGTGAGCAACAAATTAAACGCAAACAGCGGTGTTTACCTTTATTCAAAAAAATTCTTTTTTGGATATGCCGCCAACCAACTTCTACAAAATGAGTTGGAATTGGCTGACCAGCGAACAAATACCGATGAAGCAAGCTTAAAATTAACACATCAAGTTTTAGGTGGTTACCACTTCGACCTAAACAACGATTTTCGACTTACGCCAAGTGTTTTGCTCAAAAAAGTTGATCCAAGCCCTATAAGTTTTGATGTAAACGCTTTACTTACCTATAGAGAATTCTTGTACATGGGAGCAAGTTATCGTTCTACCGATGCAGTTTCGGCCATGTTCGGTATTCAGGTTAATCATTACTTAAATGCCGGTTATGCTTATGATTTTCTCACTTCTGATTTAAACAAACGCTCAGGTGGAAGCCACGAAATTTTTATTGGATTAACTCTTTACTAAAACTCAACGAATGAAACTCTTTCGATTTTCACTTATAATCTCTCTTTCTCTTCTGTTTGTAACAATACAAGCTCAAATCCTTATTCCTGAGTTTGAAAAACCTCAAAAGCTCAATGCGCTTAATATGGAAGAAGCAGAGGAAAGTATGCCTGTTCCTTTTTTAGATGGAGAGAACATGTACTTTGTCCGAACTTTTGTAGAAGGTAACATGAAACAAAGAAGTGAAGGACAGGAAATTTATCAAAGTGTTCGTACAGAAGAAGGTTGGGCTAGCCCGCAAAAGGTTTTTAACGACCTAAATGACAACGGAAATAATGCTGTTATTGGTTCTTCCAAAGATGGAAATACCATTTATGTTTTTAATTCTATTCAAAGTTATAAGCGAATTGCCAAAGGTTTGGCTTATGCCAAAAAAGGAGAAGACGGTGTTTGGGGAGAACTTCAAAGAATTAACATACCTGGTTTTGAAATTGAAAATGGGTTTTACTCTTTTTATATTAACCCGGAAGAAAATGTACTTTTAATTAGCATGCCACAGGCAGATACCACCTTTTATGAAGATTTATATTTTAGCTTAAAGCAAAACGGGGAATGGACAGAAGTTAAGTCTTTGGGAAATATAATCAATACAAACTTAGTAGAAACATCTCCCTATTTAGCCGACGACGGCAAAACACTTTACTTTGCCAGTAGCGGTCATGAAGGTTTTGGTCAAACAGACATTTTTGTTAGCTACCGACAAGATGATAGTTGGACAAATTGGACCAAACCATTAAACCTAGGTGCGCCCATTAATTCTCAACATTTTGAGAGCTATTTTACCATGGGTAATAATCAAGAAGTATACTTTGTTAGTAATCGCGAACAGCGATACAGCGATATTTACTATACTAAATTCACCAAAAAAGTGCGTCGTTCTGATGAGGTTTTAGCAGAAATACAAGGAGAGTTTAACTACAATAATTTACCCGCAGAAGGCGTGAACCTTGAGGTTTACGACGAAAATGGAAACTTGATAGAAGTAGTTGAAACTGACGAGGACGGCAAATTCAGGTATAAAAAATTAAATTCAGACGAAACCTATTTAGTGAAATTAGCTGCTGAGGATGCTAATGATTATGCCGGTGGTGAAATTTATTTTGTAGATGAAAAGGGCAATAAAGTGGCTCGATTTAAGAGCAAGGCTGATGGTCAATTTGAAGATTTAAGAGTATTAGACGAAGTTAGCGGACAGTTTACTTATGAAGGCTTGCCGGCAGATGGGGTAAAACTTAAGGTTTACGATGCTAATGGCAACTTAGTGGACGAAGTAGTCACTGATGAGTTTGGAAACTTTCGCTATCAAAAACTTAACCCTGACGAAACTTATGTGGTAAAACTCGCTGCCGAAGATGAAAATGATTATGCAGGTGGCGATATTTATTTTGTAGATGAGAAGGGAAACAAAATCGCTCGCTTTAAAAGCAAAGCAGATGGAGGGTTTGAAGACTTGAGAGCTTTAGATGAAGTAAGTGGTCAGTTTACTTATAAGAATTTACCGGCTGAAGGTGTAAAATTGAATGTTTACGATGCTAATGGCAACTTAGTGGACGAAGTGGTAACCGATGAATTTGGAAATTTTCGTTACCAAAAGCTAAACCCGGATGAAACTTATGTAGTAAAATTAGCCGCTGAAGATGAAAATGATTATGCAGGAGGTGAGTTTTACTTTGTGGACGCTGAAGGCAATAAAGTTGGGCGATTCTCCGACACTGATGGTGGTGTATCTGACCTTATGGCAATCGATCAGGTAGCCGGTCAGTTTAACTACGAAGGACTACCAACCGAAGGAGTTAAACTTGTTATTTTAAATGCTGATGGTGATGTAATCGAAGAGATTATTACCGATGAAAACGGTCGTTTTAACTACACAAAATTAAATCCGGAGGAAACGTATTTAGTTCAGCTGGATGCAACTGACAATGCAGATTTAAGCAACGGAAAAATCTATTTCTTAGATAAAAATGGAGGAAAAATTGGTCGGTTTACCAATTTAGCTAACGGGAATTACTCTGAATCATCAAACCGAAGTGAACTTAGCGTTTTAGAAGAAGAAATTACCGGTGTATATAAATATGAGAAGCTTCCGGTAGCAAATGCCGCTTTGGTTGTTTTTGATGAAAACGGTTTCCCTATTGACACAATTTACACTGATGTAAACGGCAGCTTTACTTATTCTAAATTAAAGCAAGATAAAAGCTACACTCTTCTACCTATTGATTTAAAGGATAATAACAACTTAGAGGATGTTGACTTGTACTTAGTTGACGCAAATGGAAACCGAACAAAGGTTGCCTATAACCAAGGAAGTAGAGGATTTTCGTTTGAAAGTATTAATGAACAGCCCAAAACAACAGTTAGTGAATTTGATGGCAATGTACTTCGTATTTATTTTGACTTTAATGTTTATGAGCTTTCTGCTGAAGACAAAAACAAACTTGATCAAGCCGTATTGCGCATGAAAAAAGATAAAAGCTTAAATGTTCTTATCGAAGGTCATACTGACAATGTTGGAACAGCCGACAACAACCTAAAAGTATCTCGATTTAGAGCAAAAGCAGCTAAAAAGTACCTTGAAAATAATAACATTTCAGCTAATAGAATCAGCATTGTAGGAAAAGGAGAAAGCGAACCACTTGCCGATAACGATACTGATGAAGGGAGATCAAAAAACAGAAGAGTTGAATTGGTATTTAAAGATTAGCTCGACTTATTAATTAAGTTTTTTTATACTTTTTTACAATTCCATTAAAACTTTAATCCTTTTGGTTTATATTTGAAACAGTTAACCAAAGCCCATTTTGTTATGCTAAGAACATTAGTTTTACTTAGTTTTTTTCTATTCAGCGGATTAGCAAACGCTCAATTCTTACTTCCCAAATTTCAGGAAGCTGTAAAAGTTAAATCCTTGAGCAGCGAGGCAGAAGAAAGCTTCCCTTTCTTTTTTAACGGTGGAACTGAAATATATTTTCACAGAACTTATTTTGAAGAATCTGGAGATGAATTCGATGTTTTAGGAAAAGACATTTGGTACACTGACTTAGACTTAAAGGCTAGCAAGAAAGTAGATGAAAACCAACTTTACAAAAAAGTTTGGAAAAGACCTTATCGCCTATTTAGAGATGGCGAAGTTGAAGGAATTAATGAAGTCATTGGCTCCTCTGAAGACGGACAGGTAATTTATTTATTGAACACCATCTTTGTAGAAGATACTTTTACAAGAAGAGTCGTTTCTTTAAAACGAAAAGGCAACAATAGTTGGGAAAACAGCTACGATGAACTAACTATTCCCGGACTGGTATTTGACGGAAGAAACATTGAACTTAGAATGAATCAAAGCGCAGATGTTTTACTCATTAGCATGTCTTCTAAAATCAATGATGAAAATGAGGACATTTACGTTAGTTTAAAACAAGGAGAAAACAAATGGTCGGAGTTAATTCACTTAGGTGAAAACATCAACACTAAACGACCGGAAATCACCCCATTTTTAAGCAAGGATAAAAAGACTTTATATTTCAGTAGTTACGGACACGAAGGCTATGGAAGTGCGGATATTTTTATGAGTAAGCGCTTAGACGACAGCTGGAAAAAGTGGACGCGTCCATTAAATTTAGGTGAGCCAATAAACACTAAAGATTTTGAAGCCTATTTTGTTATTTTAGACAGCTCTGAAGTTTATTTTGCTTCAGATCGTGAGGCTACTTTCGAAAATTTCTATGCCGGAGTTTCTACAGGTGAGTATCAAATGGCAAACACTGAGAAAATGAATGGTCAGTTCTTTTTTCAGCAACTTCCCCTTAGTGATGCAAAATTAGAAATTTATGATACTGAAGGGAATTTAATTGATATTGTAGAAACCGACGAGCAAGGGAAGTTTACCTATTTAAAACTTAAAGAAGACGAAAATTACATGATTAAGCTTGCCGCCGAAGACCAATCTGAGTTTTTGGGTGGTAAAATCTATCTCAACAACGAAGACGGCAGTACTGAAGAACGATTTTTCCTAACGGAGAGCGGCTACTTTAAAGCTTCTGATGATATTACAGACCGTGAAAAGGTTCAGGGGGTTTATATGCTAGATCAAAGTCCGCAAGACCAAAAAGCGCTTTTGTTAGAGGATGAAAATAGTTATGTTTTAGATACGGTTTACACCAATGAGTTGGGTAAATTCCACTACTATAAAGTAAAATACGACGAGCATTTAACGCTTACTCCACTAGGCTTAAATGCTGAGGAACTGAAATTGGTAGACTTATATTTAACGGATGAGAATGGAAATCGAACAGAGGATTTAATGGTTCGTGAAAAGTCTAGTGGCAGCGGAAAGTTTGTTTACAATAAACTACCTATAGAAAACTCTGTAATTAAAGTATTTGATGCTAATGGAGATTTAGTAGAAGTAATTGTAACGAACGACAAAGGAGAGTTTTCATATAAAAAACTCAACTTAGAAGACGATTTAACTTTTAAACTTGAAGATGCAGATGACACCGAATTGATTGGAGGAATACTTTATGTTCAAGACGATAAAACCAAAACAACTAAACGCTTTTTTGTAGATGCCAACAACAATATTATAGATCCTGAAAAATATGGTACAGAAACGGTTTATGGTCAATTTAACTACAAGAACCTACCCGCCCAACAAACAGCTTTGGTAATTTACGATGCTAATGGAGTTGCCATTGATACCATTTTAACAGATGATGAAGGTGCTTTTAAATACGAAAAATTAATGCTCGATAATAATTATTCGATTAAACCTATTGATGCTACAGATGATGACACAGAGCTTTATTTAACTGATGCTCAAGGGAACAAAACTCAAAGCCCTACACAATTAAGTGATGGAACTTATGGTTTTAAAAGTCAAAAGGACTTGGCTGTTTTAGATCAAGATAGACCTGCACTGGCAAATGTTGAGAAAATGGTTTATTTTGATTTTAATAGCATTAAGCTTACAAAGAAAGCTCAAGATAATATAAAAGAACTTATTAAAGAGGCCAATAAGAGAGGAATTAAGCAGTTCAAACTTATTGGACATGCTGATGAAGTAGGCACAAAAGAAGTCAACTATGAAGTAGGTTTAATGAGAGCTTGGGCGGTTCGATACTACATGCGACAATTTGGCTACAGCATCAATGATATTGAAGTTCACTCTGAAGGTCAAGACGCGCCAATAGCTCCAAATAACACAGCAGAAAACAGAGCCAAAAACAGACGAGTTGAAGTGATTTTTAAATGATGTGAATAGCAGCATCGTACGCGCCTAGGATCTAAACAGAATTGATGAAAGTTAAAGATCCGGATTTAACTAAGACAATTAAAAGTTTGTTGAAATATCGAAAAAAGCAAGTTCAAGGCGATTGGTGGGATGAAATTAGCAATGAAGAAAAAGCTTCAATTGAAAGAGGTTTAGCACAATCAGCTAAAGGAAAAACAAAGTCCCATAAAGAAGTTATGGAGAAGTACAAGGAGAAAACCAAAATAGTCAATTAAAACCTTCTTCTTGGAAAAATAGATTATTTAATGCAATTCATTAAATAATTAATGAATTACGTTAAATTTGCTTTCAAAACAACCAATGAAAGCATTTAAAAATATATTCCTTCCGATTATTGTTATAATTGGATTAACTATATTGTATAATCGCATAAGGTACGATTATACATGGTTAATCGTATTATTCATTTTGTTATCTGTTTATGTTATTAGCGGTATTTTTCGCTATAAAAGATGGGCAGTAAATTATTTTCTCAGTCCATTTAGTTTCCTTCACGGTAAAGTTCGTGAACAGATAGAAGTAGACTTGCCGGCTGAAATATTATTTGAAAAGATTCTAGAGTTTTATCAATCGTTCAAAGACTATAGAATTGTTTATTATGAGGGAGAATTAATTTTAAATGCAGGAACTCCTTTTTCCGGTTTTACTTGGACAGAAAATATTATCATTAAAGTTAGCCCTTCAGATGATGGGGAGAGTTCTACAGTAGACTTTACTTCACTGACTTTTGCAGTTTTTTCTTGGGGCAAGAATGCTGAAAACTTAGAAGTGTTTAAAGCTCAATTAGACCAATCTTTTTTTGTTGTATGAGTGAGATAACTGTCAATTTGGATGTAATGCTCGCCAAACGAAAAATGAAGCTGAATGAATTATCCGAAAAAGTGGGTATTTCAGTAGTAAATCTTTCTATACTTAAACAAAATAAAGCCAAAGCAATCCGTTTTTCAACATTAGCAGCGATATGCAAAGCTCTGGATTGTCAGCCGGGTGATTTATTGGAAAGTTCTTAGTTTAGTCAACACAGACCTTCAAGGTTTTAAAACCTCAAAACTTAGATATGAAAGTACGCTCAGGAGAAAATAGCATGTGGGAGAGTTTAGAATACTATAATGCAAGAATAAATGACTAAAGCGATTAGAATATATTTAAAGATATGCCTATTAATTGGAGGTTTAGGACTTATTGCAGGAGTTGGAATTTGGATTTACTCCATTAGTTTTCCAACAAATAATGATGGGTTTGATTATCGAGCATATTATAAAAACAAAAAAGGCATAAACGAACAAACTTTTATGACAGAAGATAAAAGTCATGTTTATTTAATTACAGAGTATTACGCAAAAAAAGAAAATAAACATGCAGGTAAAACATTATTGTCAGAAGACAAGGGTACATTCTTCTTTATTCCTAAAAACAGTCGAGTAAAAATTCTAGATACTTTAGAAGATGATATTTTACTAGTAGAAGTGCTGTATATTGACTATATGGAAGACACAATGAAACGAAAAGGGTTTATCCCTTCTATTAACATTCACCCAGCTGAAAGTAAATAAGACTAAGAAGAAAAATATTAGATACTAAATGAAGCATTTCTTCTGCCACTACGACCACTTAGGCAATACCCGAGTAGTGTACCAAGCCAAATGGGACACTCCAAGCTACCAACTTGCTTTTGAGCTACAAGGAGCTTATGATTATTTCCCCTACGGTAAAATCTTAAGAAGCTTTGTAGGGGGTAACGGACAGGAAAGATACCTAACCACCCAACACGAGCGTGATGAAGAAAGTATAAGTGAGAACAATTTTGGGACGGGGTATGACAATAGAGGTGCAAGGCTTTATGATAGTGATGTGGCGAGGTTTTTAAGTTTAGATCCTGCCGCAGCTGAATATCCTACTTTATCCGATTATAGCTACGTATTGGGGAATCCTATAAATTTTATTGACCCTGATGGTAGATATTCTGTATCTGTTCATAGCTGGATGACATTTACTACGTTTAATAATCTTGGATTTGGAAAAGAATTTGCTAAAAATACAGCACACTATGCTAGTATTTATGCTGATCATCCATCTCAAAGCGTATTAATTGGAAATTATGCTACTAGCGCTTTAGGTTCTGAGTTCTACAGAAGCGGGACTGATTATAGTGCTACAGCAGGCTCGCAGTTAGAAGAGAATAGTAAATGGCACTCTATGATGTCAGATGCTGAAGCAAGCGGAGGTATGTCACATCAGCAAGCTATGACTAGAGGTCTTCAATTTGGATGGAACAATATTTTCGCCCAACAGAATGGAGTAGACATGGGTAAACTTGGACAAGGTTTACATGCTTTACAAGATGCATATGCTCATATGGGAGCGAGTACGAATGAACACTTAGGTTTTAATGCTTCATCATTTCAAATGATGTTTAATGATATGTTTGGGAGCACTTCAGATGCGAAATTAATCACAGAGTCAGCGGGAATATTATTTGGTTTAATTACAGGCCAAAATAAAGGTTTAACCAATGGAAGAAGATTAGATTTCTCTGGAATGAGTAGCGAGCAATTTAATACTGCGTCAGGTTTATTTCAGAATGCAGGTTATAACCTGAATGCCACTGATGACGAAGGGTTTTATACAATGGATCTTATTGAAAATTAATAATAATGATGAAAGTTGCATTAAAAATATTAACTATACTACTAATAATAACACTTGCATTCTTTTTATTCTTTTGGATAATATTTAATTCTTCAGGACATGAAGTTCCAAGCTCAACAAATCAATCATTTGCAATTTCAATAGCTATAAATTTTGTTGTTTTAATTATTGTTATATGGTTAAAGAATCGATACAAGAAGAAACAACAGCAACAATAACACATCTATTTCTTTCTGAGGGTTCTCCTAAAGAGCAGCAAAGCACCTCGAATTTGAATTTAGATTCATCCCTCTTTATAGTAAACTATTGAATATCAATACAATTTCATTAAATATGAAAAAATATCTTTTATTTATATTGATTTTGGTCTCTTGTTATCAAATTGGATTTGGTCAAGAAAAGCACATCTACCTAGATACTTCTTATGTGACAAATAAGGTTTCTGAAGGTGATTGGCTAATTTATCAAACAGACCTAAAAGAGAATTTACCTAATGGCTACTACAAATATTACAGAGCAAAGGAAAATGCAAAAGACAGCGATTTATATTTGGAAGTAGAGGGTCTGGTAAGAGATGGGAAAAAAGAGAGCACATTCAAATATTATTCTATTAATCGTGCTGGAAAAAAACATACAAGAGCTTTAACAATGATAATTAATTACTATAATGGTGTACTGGATGGGGAGTTTCTTCTATTTAGTCCTGAGGGTTATTCTGTTTATCGTGGGTTTTATCAAAATGGCGAAAAGCATGGATTCTTTATAAACTATTATCACTCAACTCAAAGTGTGCTACAATCTATTGAGCATTATTCTCAAGGTCAATTGCTAAATTGGGTGGAGTATCATATGGACGGATCAATCAAAAAACAAGGCTACGGAGAAAAAGATTAAACAATACAAATGGAATATTCCTATAACTACGACCACTTAGGCAATACCCGAGTAGTGTACCAAGCCAAATGGGACACTCCAAGCAACCAACTTGCTTTTGAGCTACAAGGAGCTTATGACTACTTCCCCTACGGCAAACTTTTAAGAAGCTTTGTAGGGGGTAACGGACAGGAACGTTATTTAACAACTCAACACGAACGTGATGAAGAAAGTATTAGTGAGAATAATTTTGGGACGAGAGGGTTTTCACTTCGCCGCCAATTCGCCTTCTAACTCATCCAAAAAGCGTTTTAATAGATCATATTTCACATGATCCATCACTACAATTTTCCACCAACTCGGCATATGTTCATAAGTATCAGCAACTAATTCGTATTTTTTGGCAATTCCATTAGGTATGCTGTTGGCTTTTATTGTCACAATATTAATGTGTGGATTTCTAAAATACTTCACGCCCATTTCATCCAATCGCTTACATACGTAGTCGGTGCGCTCAATAATGTCTTGCATTTTCTTTGTCCAACCTTCAGAACCGTAGTTCATTAAAAGCATCCAAATAACAATGGCATTGGCGCCGCTGCGGCTTCCACACAAGGTATAATCCAAGCCCGGAACATATTGTGCCTGATCATTGGTTACATAGTGCATATAGCCTTTTCGAATCAAGAAAATTCCCGTTCCGTAAGGAGTTTGAAGCATTTTGTGAGCATCAATAGAAATGGAGCTTACCCTAGGATTGTTGAAATTATGAACCGAATTGGGGTTGGTAAAGGGATAAATAAATCCACCAAAAGCGGCATCTAAATGCAGTTTAAAAACCGTTTCGTCTCGATCAAAAACCTCTACCACAGGTTCTATTTCATCTACCGAACCAAACATAGTAGTTGAAACATTCAAAATCACAATAAAATACTTAACGCCCTCTTTCTTTGCCTTGGCAATGTTTTCTTCAAGGCAATTAATATTTATACTTCTGTCGTCTTGGTCAACCGGTAAAATAATTGACTTTAATCCCAATAAATCTCCCCCTTTGGGAATAGAGTAATGCGTATCTTCAGAGTAAACTACGCCAATTTGATTGTTTTTTGCGCCATACTCCTTTTTGTAATAATTGCGGTAAATCCACATGGCTTCAATATTGGCTTCAGTTCCTCCGGTGGCAACATAGCCGTCAATACCATTTTTAGGCGATTTAAAGATCTCTTCTGAACAAATCTGTATCAACTCCCTTTCTATGGCTTGAGTGCCCTTAAAAATCGGCGAACTTTCCTTGCTCAAGGTATGGCAACCAATGTGATTTGGATTGGCAATGAGCGTTCTCAAAAATGGCGCATCTTTCAAAAATGAGGCATCAGGATAAAACTCATCTTCATCTAAATAAGTTGCGGGCGTACCCATAACTTCACCTTTGGCATAACTGGCATTTTTGTTTAATGCCTCCTCAACTTTTTGGTTGATTTCTGCTCTGCTAAACGATTTCCAATACATAATTACCTCCTTTCTTAAGCTCAATGACAGTTGACTACTTCTGTTTTATTGTCCATTTTAGGACTGAGGTAAGGAACACCTAAGTTCATGCCTCTAAGAATAAATAAACTACCAATGAGTATGATAAAAGCCGGAATTAACCTTCGGGCTTTCGACATTAATTTTGTTTTAATTTGATTACCAAAAATGGCAACTGCTAGCATTAATGGTAGTGTTCCCAAGCCAAAAAACAGCATAAAAACTCCGCCGGAAACCGCTGTTGCCGTAGCGGTGGCTCCTGCCAAACCCATATAAACCAGTCCGCAGGGTAATAGGCCGTTAAGCAAACCAATCGCTAACATATTAGCATTGGATTTTCTCCCCAATTGCTTGCCTAATTCTCCTTTTACTTTACCCAACCACAAACTAAAGGCAGGAAAATGAAAATTTCTTTTTTTACTAATCTGTGGGAGTAAAACACTTAAAATCATGATGACTCCTACACCAATCGAAATCCACCGCTGAAATCCGGCCAAGAAAAAACCATAACCCAGTAAACCGAAAATAACGCCTAACAAAAAATAGGTGATTAATCGGCCAATATTGTACAGCAAGCTGCCGCTAAAAATCGAAAACTGACTACTACGATCTAGTGGCAGCGCAAAAGCAATCGGTCCGCACATGCCCAAGCAATGCAGGCTGCCGATTAAACCGATGGATAATGCTGTCCAGTATTCCATTTTTATGGGATGATTATAATTTGTTCGTCGTAAAAGTGTTTTTCACCCACTTTCCAATCTACTTTTAGAGTGTATTTGCCTTTCACAAATCGCTTAAGCGGAATTGAATGTTTGGTAGATGATCCTTTTAGTTCTTCTATAAAGTCTTTACTTTCGTCAGAAGGTCTGAAACAATTGATTTTACCGTTAATTTTCACTCCTTCCTCATGTGGAAAATAAAGCACTAAGTTGCCTTCTTCAACTTTTATTTTCAAGCGGCTATCTAAATCAGCATAGCGGTTTTTGCTATCAATTTTTTCTTGAAAAGCAATTTCTTGAGCATAGTAATCCTCAGTTACTAAGTCGAATTTTTCGCCAAATGCCATGTAAACCATGCCCAAAATGAAAACGACAAAAGCGGTGTAAACAATTCCTATTTTAGTGCCCCAATTAAATTTCATTATTTCTTTCTTTTAACAGGAGCAGCAAATGAAGTTTTTACCTCATCCAACAGTTCTCCTTCTTTGCTGTATATTCCCAACCTTACTTTAGTATTTCGATCCTCAATATCGTCCATATTTCTAATCAAGAAGAAGGTACCTTCTGCCATAGATTCTGAAGGAATAATTAACTCTTGATTATTGCCGATATACTGAATCTCTCCTTCTCCCTCCATCATGCGAATTTCCGCCGGAATCTCTTCAAAGGTTTTGTTGATGATTTTATAATTATAAAGGTTACTCACCTGATTATTTTCGCGCTTTTGATATTGCTGTCCGGGCGTTTTTAGAATGCTTGCATCTACATCTGTTCTGCTGATTAACAAAAAGCTCACTAAGCCCATAATCAATAAAAGCACAATGCTGTAGCCAATGCTTCTTGGGGTAAACTTCTTTGCTGATTTATTGACAATTCCTTCTTCTGAGTCGTAACGAATTAACCCTTTGGGCAATCCAACGCTTTCCATCATGTGGTCGCAAGCATCAATGCAAGCGGTACAATTCACACATTCCAATTGTGTTCCGTTTCTAATGTCAATTCCTGTAGGACAAACATCAACACATTGGTTGCAATCAATACAATCACCTTTATTTGCTTGAGTTCTGTCTTCGTTCTTTTTAAACTTTCCGCGAATTTCTCCTCTTATGTAGTCGTAAGCTACAACTATGGAGTTGCGATCCAGCATAACGCTCTGCAACCTTCCGTAAGGACAAGCAACAATGCACACCTGCTCTCTAAACCATGAGAAAACCCAGTAAAATACTCCTGTAAAAATCAATATTGAAACCAAACCTCCTATGTGATTCATGGGATTATCGGTAATAATATCAATAAGCGCTTCGGAGCCGATGATGTATGCTAAGAAAGTGTTGGAAATGATGAATGAAATCAAAAAGAATATACCGTGTTTCAGTACTTTTTTCCTGATTTTCTCTCCATTCCAAGGACCGTCGTTCAAGCGCTTTTGGTGTTTAAAATCACCTTCAATCCAATATTCAATTTTTCGAAAAACCATTTCCATAAAAATGGTTTGCGGGCATACCCATCCGCAAAACAAGCGACCGAAAACAACCGTAAACAGCACGATAAACAAAACTCCCGCCAACATAATCAAAACGAAAATGTAGAAGTCTTGAGGCCAAAAAATCTGACCGAAAATCACAAACTTTCGCTCTATGATATTGATAAGTAATAGAGGTTGTCCATCAATTCGAATGAAGGGGCCTGAAAATAAAATAGCTAAAAGAAAAATACTCACCCAAGTTCTAGCATTGTAAAGCTTTCCCTTTGGTTTTTTTGGATAAACCCATTTTCGTTTCCCCTCTTCGTCAACTGTGCCGATGGAGTCTCGAAAACTTTGATCCATGTATTCTTCTTTTTCCTTGTTTTGCATTGCTATGCGATTTTTTTAAGCTTCTGTATTTTCAATTTCTTCTGACTCTTCTTCGACTTCTTCTGTTGCCGCTTCCTCCACTTCTGTAGAATCCGTGCTATTTTCTTCAGTATTCTCTTCAGGAACATACAACTCGCCTTGCGGATCTTTTGGATTTGGAGGGTTGGTACCCACTAAAGTCATGATGTAACTGGCAACTTGCTGCATTTGCTCAGGGCTGAATTGACTCTCCCAAGCAATCATTCCTTTTGCAGGAACACCGTACTTAATGGTGCTAAAAATATCTTTTACACTTCCACCGTGAATCCAATATTCATCGGTTAGGTTTGGTCCTGCACCACCTTCACCTAATTGTCCGTGACAAGTAGCACAGTTTCCTTTGTAGATTGCTGCACCTTTTTCAATGCTCGGAGCATCGGCAAGGTAAGTCACATTGTCTTCTGTAATTTGCTCTCCACCGGCAGCCATTTGCTCCTCTTTTTGTGCAGCAGCTTCTGCCATTTGCTCTTCGTATTCTTCAATACTTAATTTTCCGTCGCCGGTAATGTGAAAGCGCACCAAATAAACAACCGAGAAAATAATGGTGGCGTAGAACATATACACCCACCAAGGAGGAAGATTATTATCGAGCTCACGAATACCGTCGTATTCATGATCAAGCATAATTGCCTCTTCTTCCTCTAATGGAACTCTGTCTGTTAAAATACCTTCAACAACACCTTCCGTTTCTTTTACCGTACTTTCCCCTTTTTCTAATTGAATTAAAGTTTGCAAAGCCCTAAACAACACATAAATTACAAATGCTAATACAACAATTAATGAACTAAGTAACCAAAACAGTCCATCACTCATTATAAACCCTGAGTTTGTACTTGCAGTTTCCGCTGCTTGAGCGCTAAAGCCTGCAGTGGATAAAAGAGCCAATACAGCAATGTTTTTTGCTGTCTGACCTTTGTTTTCTTTCTGTTTTCCGGCAGAATGGCTAATTCCTTTAATGCTGTTTGCCAATGCATTAATAATGAGCAAAAGCAAAACGATAAAGCTCAACATTAAGGTTAAAAGTGTAATGTCTGAGATTCCACTAGCTTGAGCAATGCTATTTTCAGCTTTTTCTGCTGCTTGCAAAATAGCCGGAGTTAAAAGCATTAAAGCTGTAGCTGCGATGTATATTTTTCTTTTCATAACAATAAATTTCAGTTGTTAATTGATTAAGTTTTCTTCTCCTTCATCATCTAGTGGAAGTTGTGCAACTTCAGCAATTTCTGACTTTTGCATTTTAGCTACCCAAACAAATAAGCCTACAAAGAAAATGAAGAATATTAAGAAGGAGATGATGGGGAATATTTCTACCCCCACAATAGTCTCCATGGTATGTTTGATAAATTTTAGCATAGCTGTTTATTTTTCTGCGGTTTTACCTTTTTCAATATCTACTCCTAAGCGTTGTAGGTAAGCAATAAGGGCTACTATTTTTCGCTCCGGTGCTACCTCGAAACCTTCTTCTTCCAAGGTTTCTCTCATGTCTTCTGCTACCTCATTCGCTTGTTCCATAACATCTTCATTCGCCCTTTGCGGATAATCTTCTTCATAAGGAACACCAAGCGTAATCATGGCTTCAATCATTTTCGGTGTCATGCTGGTATCGTAGTCTTGGTCTAATAACCAAGGGTAAGCCGGCATAATGGAACCCGGAGAAACGCTTCGCGGATCGTACATGTGTTTAAAGTGCCAAGAGTTTGGTTTACGCAATTTTGCAGTACCTTCTCTTGCCAAATCAGGTCCGGTTCGCTTAGAGCCCCATAAGAATGGATGGTCGTAAACAAACTCCCCGGCTTTGGAGTATTCTCCGTAGCGCTCAGTTTCTGAACGGAAAGGGCGCACCATTTGACTGTGGCAGTTGTTACAGCCCTCGGCAATGTATATATCTCTGCCATGTAACTCTAATGGAGTGTAGGGTTTTACACTTTCAATAGTTGGCACATTTGATTTTACTAAAAAGGTTGGAACCATTTCAATAATTCCTCCAATTAGAATAACAATCAAAGAACCAATCAATAAAGGAACAGGCTTACGCTCAATCCAACGGTGCCAATGCTCCCCTTTGTGTTTTTTGTAAACTGGAGCTAAAGCAGGTGCCTCAGCTTCTTCATTTGCTTGGAAAGAACCTTTCTTGGCTGTAAGCACTAAGTTTACCACCATAACAATTACACCGGTAAAGTATAATGTTCCTCCCACGGCACGATAAGCGTACATTGGAATAATGTTGGTTACTGTTTCCAAAAAGTTAGGGTATTGCAAGAAACCATCGTTGGTAAAATCATTCCACATTTGGCTTTGAGTAAAACCTGCCCAATAAAGCGGAATGGCGTAAAATAAAATTCCCAAAGTGCCAATCCAGAAGTGGAAGTTGGCCATTTTCTCAGAATACAATTTTGTTCTAAACAATAGTGGGAAAAGGAAGTATAACATACCAAAAGTCAGGAAACCGTTCCAACCTAAAGCACCAACGTGAACGTGAGCAACAATCCAATCGGTAAAGTGAGCAATGGCGTTTACGTTTTTCAGCGATAGCATCGGCCCTTCGAAAGTTGACATTCCATAAGCGGTAATGGCAACCACAAAGAATTTTAATACGGCACTGTCGCGAACTTTGTCCCATGCACCACGCAAAGTCAACAATCCATTAATCATACCTCCCCAAGATGGAGCGATAAGCATTACAGAGAAAACAACTCCTAAAGACTGTGCCCAATCCGGTAAGGAAGTGTAAAGTAAATGGTGAGGACCAGCCCAAATGTATAAGAAAATCAGTGCCCAGAAGTGAATAATTGAAAGGCGGTAAGAGAATACCGGACGATTGGCTGCTTTAGGCACGAAATAGTACATCAATCCCAAATAAGGGGTTGTTAAAAAGAAGGCCACGGCATTGTGTCCGTACCACCATTGCACTAGGGCATCCTGCACTCCTGCGTACCAAGAGTAACTTTTCATAAAGCTAATTGGCAATTCAAAAGAGTTGACAATGTGCAATACAGCTACGGTAACAAAAGTGGCAATGTAGAACCAAACGGCTACGTAAAGGTGTCTTTCTCTTCTCTTTAAAATCGTAGCAAACATGTTCCAGCCAAAAACTACCCAAATAAGCGCAATAGCGATATCAATTGGCCATTCCAATTCGGCGTATTCTTTAGAGGTAGTGTAACCCATAGGCAAGGTAATAACTGCCGAAAGAATGATGAGCTGCCAACCCCAGAAATTAATTTTACTGAGTAGGTCGCTGTACATCCTTGTTTTCAGCAAACGCTGAAGAGAGTAGTACACCCCGGCGAAAATACCGTTGCCCACAAAAGCAAAAATCACCGCATTGGTGTGTAGTGGTCGAATTCTACCGAATGTGGTGTATTCTAAATTAAAGTTTAATGCCGGAAAAATAAATTGAAAGGCAACTAAAAGTCCCACCAACATTCCGGTAACACCCCAAACGATGGTGGCGTTTGCAAACATCCTTACGATGTTATTGTCATAGCTGAATTTTTCTACTTGCATGGTTTTACTTATTGATTAGATGATTTTTCTTGCTTTTTATTAGTTGATTGATTTTCTGAAGTTTTTTTGTCGTCGAACAATATACGAACTGCCGGTGTATAATCATCCTCATATTGCCCGTTTTTTACCGACCATATAAAGGAAATGAGAAAGCCTATGGCAACGGCTAAACTGACTAAAATAAGTAAGATAAGTACACTCATTTTTAAAAAAATAAATTTAGGACAAAATTGTATTATTTAAAATATATAAAACATGATAAATGTCAGTTTTAAAATTGTTTACTCACAATATTCTGTTTTACTGTCGTATCTTGGCTTTACTTTTTTGAAAGTTTTCCTCTCCGGATCAAATTCTTCCCACTCTTGAATTTTTTCGATATGTAAATGCAAACTCACTGTTTTGTCTACTGCACTGTATGCTCGGTGAAAGCCCATTCCGTCGTTTAGGTAGGTCGACTCACCTGCTTTAATGTATATGGTGTCATTTAGTTCAGCTGTTTTGTTCTCTCGATCAACAATGAAAGTTTCTATTACCAGTTCCCCTTCCAATACTTTTATCCAACCTTCCTGAAGAGCATAAGTATGAATGGGTGCTATTTGCCCTTTTTTCCAACACATTAAAATCACTTCATGACCTTCATAAGCGGTTAAACAGTTTCTCGTATACTCTTCGTCTGACCACTTACAGTGTTTTTCCCAAACTTCTTTGGGTAGCTTTATGGAATTAACAAGCTCAATATATCCGTCATATCCGGGACCGAGATTGAGGTTTTTATTGAGCTGCTCAATAGTTGTAATATCTGCTAAAGGCATGACTGTTATTTTTTAAATTATTCATTCAAAGCTAAAACTTATTTTTTGGAGACAAAATGATATTTGTCAGTTTTTAGTTTATAATGAAAGTCAAGCCATTTTCAATTTTTACTTTTGCACCTTAACTCTCAAGCAGCTTGAATTGAAAATTAAACAAAAAAGAAAATTAATCAATTACTTAAACATTCTTGATCAGCCCATAAGGTTTAACCCTTTTGTGTTTAGCCGTTCATTCTTTCTTTGGGCTTTGTTAGGAGTTATAGGAGGGTTAATTGCTGGAGTTTATTGGATTGTTTTAGAATTTCTAATCCATAAAATGGCTTTTTTTACCGATTGGCAAGTTATTCCCTTAATGACCGTTTCGGGATTGTTGGCAGGATTAATCATTCACTTTATTGGCGACCCCGGAGAAATCCAACTTATTGTGAACAACATTCGATTTAATAAAGGGAAACTTGATCCAAAGAACAATCCGTCCATGGTACTGTCATCATTGCTTTGTGTATCATCAGGAGGGAGTTTAGGTCCAGAGGCTCCATTAGTGCAAGTTACCGGTTCCACAGGGAGTTGGCTGGGGAAAATCTTTCGCTTAAAAGGCGAAGAGCTCAGAAGCATGAGCATTGCCGGCATGGCATCGGGTTTCACAGCCCTTTTTGGCGCTCCTTTGGGAGGAAGTTTATTTTCATTGGAAATACTGCATCACAAACACGCTTTAGAATACTACAAAGCCATTATTCCGGCTTTGGTAGCCAGCAGTTTTAGCTATTTCATTTTTGCCTTAATTGTACATTTGGGCTTAGCTCCATTGTGGAAGTTTCCGATTTATGAATATTCCGGTTTATTCGATTTTGCCTACGCTTTACTTTTTGCGCTTGCCGGCTCTGCAATGGCTTGGGCATTTATTTATTGTACGAAGTTTTTTAAGCAGATTTTTCAAAAATTAAACTCGCCGATTTTCATTAAAACCGCTATTGGTGGACTTCTTTTAGGAATTATTGCTTATTATTTGCCATTAACGCGATATTTCGGACACCATAAAATTGATACTTTAATCAACAGTGAATTTAGCTTAACGCTTTTATTTGCCCTTTTGGTGTTTAAACTGATTGCCATAGCCATTACAGTAACTTCGGGATGGAGAGGTGGTTTTATCATTCCACTTTTCTTTGTTGGGGCTTGTTTAGGTTTAATTATCTTTCAATTATTTCCATTCGTGAATGCTTCTTTGGCAATGATTAGCTGTATGGCGGCTATAAATGTTTGCGTTACCAGAACTCCTATGAGCACAACCATATTATTGGCTACGCTAACCGGATTCGATTACTTCATACCCATTCTTTTTGCCTCCTTGTTGGCTTATTTTCTAGCTCCAAAGATTCCATTTATTGCTGTAGAGAAATAAGCAATATAGCTGAATTAAAGCCTTTTAATTTTTGACTTCTACAGTGTTCTTCTTAGTTTTGAGAAAATCACAAAATATCTCTAAATATGAAGGCTTTAAAATTCTTATTAATTCCCTTGGTTGTTTTTGCCTTTGCTTGTAGCGAAGATGATGATGACACCCCTACACCAAGTTCTCCAAACAATGATGACAGCGACAATGTAGCTTCCTGCGAAAGTTTGCCGCAGTTTCCTGATCAACAATCCGAAATGCTTTTTACAACCATTGGCAACTCCTGTGTAAAAAATGATTACTACGATAACATTCAACTGGGTAGCGCAACATTTGTTTATTCCGATGGAAGTCAGGAATGTACTTCCCCAACGGAATTTTATAAATTTCACATGGGTTATGCGGATACCGGTTCTGTAGAAAAAACCTTTGACGTTGACATCTATATTTTAAGCAGTGTGAAGCCCCAAGTGAATGATCAAATTGACTTGACGGACACTACCATCAATGCTTACTACTCCTACAACGATAATGGTGTAATTAAAAGTGCAAAAGCCATTTCAGGCTCAATTGACTTAAGCAGTACTTCAGAAAATGCTGATTTATACGGAGAATTTCAATTTACTTCTGTAGAGTTTGATATTACGGGTACGGGTGTTGACCGCTATGTTTTAGCAGATGGTAATTTTGTTCAAGGCAGCGACACCATTAAGGTAGAAGGCAAGTTTTTAGCACAAGATCATGGCTTGAGTCCGGATTGTGAGTAGGGGTTTCTACTTTCCAACTTCTACTATAGCCTGGGTGTTTTCTTGCTCTTTGTAAATAAAAGCGGCGTGAGAGATTCCTTCTTTAAAGCTGAACAAAGACTCCGGAATTTGACTGAAATACTGATAAATTTCAGACGATTCATCATAGGTCTCGGGACTTCTTTTATTGTCTATTACAATCCAAAACTTACGTCCGTTAATCACAAAATGCGGTTCCGTTTCTTCAATGCCTTCCGGAATACTCTGAATTTCGGTTGAATCTAAAATTGAACTATTTACTGAACTTTTACTTATTGAACAATTGCTTTCAGCTGCATAACTTAATGTCGCCAATGTAAAAAGCAAAGTGAAGAGTGTGGTTTTCATCTGTAGTGATTTTTGTCGGATAAAAGTAAGGAATTGTCTTTATACTAAAACACATACCCCACTTCAAAATTGTATAAAACACCAAACTCCCATACAAAACAGGAATCCTTATAAGCTGTTTCTTTACCCAAAATAAAGGAAGTTCCAATGCCTAGTTTCTGGCCGTAAAAAATGCGATTGCTCAATTAGATCCTCATTGCTAAACAATTTAAGTTGTTTCAATAAGTTGAAAAAAATTAAAAAATTGTATAGCTGTAAGGGCAAACTCTTTACAATTATTATTCGCTAACCTTCATGCTATATCCGGTTTTTCTCGCACCTCACTAAAAACTTCAAACTTTAAGTATTTTAGGCACTTTTAACTCTCTATTACAGTTGCCTACTCTTACACCATACCGCCAAACTTACAAAGCCAACTACTGTAACAGAGCTTACCGGCATTAGAATAGCGGCAAAAACCGGAGAAAGTAGTCCTTGTACGGCAAAGCTCAAACCAATTAAATTGTAAAGAAATGAAATCACAAAGCTGATGATGACAATGTTTTTGCTGCTTTGGCTAAACTGTAAAAAGCGCGGAAGTTTTTCGAATTCATCGGCACCTAAAATCAAATCACAAGCGGGAGAAAAGGCATTCACATCTTCGGCTATACTTACGCCAACATCGGCTTGTAACAATGCTCCGGCATCATTAAGTCCATCGCCTACCATCATGCAGCTTTCGCCATTTTGCTGTAGCCTTTTAATGTAGTTCAATTTATCAGCAGGGTTTTGCTCAAAGTGCAGTTCACTATTATTTGGGAATAGCTTTTGCAAGGAGCGCTTTTGTCCACTCTGATCTCCTGAAATTAGCGCTAATTTATACTTTTTACTCAGCTCCTTTAAAAGTGATTTTAGCCCTTTTCTAAAGCTATTGTTTATGCTAAAATGTCCTTTAACTTCTCCGTTAATTTCTACAAAAACAGTGCTTTCTTCCTCTTCTTCATTTTTTTGCTCCAGCCAATTGGCAGAACCCAAGCGATAGCTTATTCCATTCACCTCAGCTTGCAAGCCCTTGCCGGGAATTTCTTTGAAGTTCGCTAAACTTCTATCCTCTTTTTGAGCTAAATAATTGGCAATAATTCTACTCAAAGGGTGATTACTCTGGCGAAAAATTAATTGAATGTTCTCCTCATCCGTTTTAGATAATGATTCACCGCTATAGTTTACTTTCCGGTTCTGACTATAGGTTAATGTGCCGGTTTTATCAAACACAATTTGACTGATCTTCGCCATGTTTTCAATGACGGAAGCTTCTCGTAAATAGCAATTTTTCCGACCTAAGAAGCGCATGGCATGTCCGAAAGTAAAAGGAGCTGCTAAGGCAAGCGCACAAGGACAAGCGACAATGAGCACTGCGGAAACCACCTCAATGGCCGCGCCTATGCCAAACTGCCAATGGTAAATTCCCGAAACGAGCGCAATGAGCAAAATAATAGGCGTAAACCACTGTGAAATTTGGTCGGTGAGTTGGGAGAAAGAAATCTGCTCGTCGCTTTGTTCACGAGCTTGTGCAGCGGCATGCTCACTCCACAGTCGGGTTAGTTTGCTCTGTGAAAGCGGACGAATGACCTCCAATTCTATGGCTTCTCCCATTTGTCGACCTCCGGCGAAAATTTTACTGCCCACTTCTTTTTCTATCGGCTCCGACTCTCCGGTGGCAAAACTGTTGTCGATTTTGGCACTTCCTTTAATCAAATAAGCATCTACCGGAATTAGTTCTCCATTTCTAATTAAAATGCGATCACCTTTTTGAATGTCCTGAACGGGAATACTTTTTTCTACACCTCCTTTCATCTGAACAATAGAAATAGGAAAATAAGAACGATAATCCCTTTCAAAGGAAAGTTGATGATATACTTTTTCTTGAAAAATTCTGCCCAAGAGCAAGAAAAACAGTAAGCCACACAAGGAGTCGAAATAGCCTGCGCCGCTGCTGCTCATTATTTCATAAGCACTGCGAACGTACAGTACCAAAACGCCCAAAGCAATGGGCACGTCAATGTTGAGCCGCTTGCGTTTTAAGCTAACCCAAGCCGACTTAAAATAATCTTGTCCGCTGTAAAATGCTACCGGTGTTGCTAAAAGCAAGTTCAACCAGCCAAACCAGGGCGCAAACTCATCGTAATGGCTGAGATCGAGACCAAAATATTCCGGTAAACTCAGCAGCATAATGTTGCCAAAAGCAAAGCCCGCCAAGCCTACTTGATAAATTAAACGGCGACTAATGGGTTTTTTACGCTCGCTTTTCAATTGATTAAGCGTAATGCTCGGTTCGTAGCCAATGCTACTTAAAAGTTCCACCAATTTTCGCAAAGAAAGCACTTGATGGTTAAAAGTGATGTAAACCTCTTTCTTTAAAAAATTAACTCTGCTCTGGTGAATCGCAGGATTGAGTTTATAGAGATTTTCCAGTAGCCACAAACAAGAACTACAGTGAATTTGAGGAATGTAAAACTGAAGTTTCCCTAGGGTTTCATCCTTGTAGTCAAACAATTGCTCTTGAATATTCTCATGTTCCAAATATTCAAATTTGCTCAAGGATTTCGACTTTGGGTTGATGCCGGGCATTTTTTCCAGCTCGTAGTAGTCGCACATTTCGCTTTCTTGCAAAATTTCATAGACGGTTTTACAGCCCTGGCAACAAAAGCTCTTGTCGTCGGCGATAATCTGCTCAGACAAACAATCATCACCACAATGATAACACTGTGTTTTTATGTTTTGGGGAGTATTCAACTCAAAGTTATTTAATTTATTTGCCTTAGAATGTCGATTTTAGAGGGCTTACCGATTAAGGAAGTGTAAATTTAGAATGAATATAAACGCTAAAGGGCAAAAATCCTTTTAAATCTGCTTCTAAAGTATGATATTTGTCATACTTCACTTAGCTATGAGCGAAAAACTAAACAATCCCAGCTGCGCAACTTGCGGCGCCCGACAAAAATCGGTTTTCTGCAGTCTTAACTCCGACCAGTTAGTTCAAATGGATGAACATAAAGGTTGCGATTTCTACAAAAAAGGCGAAACGATTTTTAAAGAAGGAGCAATAGCTCGCGGTTTGTTTTGTGTAAACAAAGGTAAAATTAAGCTCAGCAGAATGGGTCCATCCGGCAAGGAGCAGATTGTGCGTTTTGCTAAGGGTGGCGATATTATCGGCTACAATTCCATGTTAAGCAGGCGACCATTAAGTGCTACTGCCAGTTGTTTGGAAGATTCAGCAGTTTGCTTTATTCCATCTCAGCAGTTTTTTGCACTGATTAAAAAAGACCCCAACTTTAGTTTAAAAATCTTAGAACTAACAGCTAAAAACTGGGATGATGCCTCGCGCTTAATTACCGACATGGCGCAAAAAACCACTAAACAGCGCTTGGCCGAAATGCTATTGTGGCTAAAGGAAACTTTTGGCTTAGATGAAGATAACTGCATTGACGTAAAACTAAGTCGCGAAGAAATTGCCAATATGGTGGGTACAGCCACTGAAGCGGTGATTCGACTGCTCGCTGACCTTAAAAAGGAAAACCTCATTGCCCTGGAAGGCAAAAAAATTAAAATGCTCGACATTCACGGTTTAGTAATGTTGGCAGATTTGATTGATTAGCTTTTAAAGGATATCGCGATATGCGATAATTGGTAGATTGTATACTGAACTTAAAAGTAACTAACTATTAAATAGGTTAATATAATCTTCAAAGCGGTAAAGTTTATTCCTTTTGCTTCCGGATATTTCTTCTAGAATTTTCATTTTTTCCAGCTCATCGATTATTTTATATGCAGTTGCTTTTGATTTACCAGTAAGCTGAATCACTTTTGTAGCATCTATAATAGGTCGCTGATAAAGATAATTAATTATTTTTTGAGCATCGCCGGCTCTACTGCCAAGCGTATTAACCTTACCTTCTAAACTTGCTTTCAATTGAAGTATTCCATCAAAAGTTTCTACCCCTTTCTTTGCTATTTCAATTACTCCGGTTAAAAAAAACTTTAACCATTGAACAAGATTGTGATGAGTTCTAACTCGCATTAAATTATCATAATAAAGTTGGCGGTTACGCTCAAAAAAATCAGACAAATACAAAATTGGAGCTTTTAAAATGCCTTTATCTACAAGGTATAAGGTAATTAACAATCGACCTACTCTACCATTTCCGTCTAAAAAAGGGTGTATTGTTTCAAATTGATAATGAATAATTCCAATTTTAAGTAAATCGGGCAGCGAGTTTAACTCATTATTAGCGAACTTCTCTAAATCCGACATTAAATCAGCAATGCTGTGTTGAACAGGTGGTATAAAAACTGCATCATTAATGCTGGCTCCACCAATCCAATTTTGACTACTTCTGTATTCTCCGGGAGCTTTATGCTTTCCTCTTACTCCTTTAAGAAGAATTTTATGTGTTTGTTTAATTAAGCGTGATGAAAACGGTAAAGTATGCAGTTGCTGAACAGCTTGGTTCATTGCATCAATGTAATTTTGCACTTCCTCCCAGTCGTCTCGTTTTTCTTTAGAAATCTCCTCTTTATTAAGAAAAGCTTCTTGAAAATTAGTTTGTGTGCCTTCAATTTTACTACTTTGCGTTGCTTCCTTAGCTACATGCACTCGAATGTAGTGATCAATATCAACATAAGTTGAATACATGTCAAGTCTACCTAAAAAACGATCTGCTTTACTCAATAAGTTAAGTAACTCCATATTGTTAAACAACCATTTTTTGTTAATCTCAGTAGGTTGAAAACTTTGATAAGATCCTTGGTTTACATATTGACCGGAATAAAAACTATCCATATCCTTAGTTTAGATATTTGACAAATATAAGAATATAGGTTTTATTAGTTTAGAAAAATCAAAAAAACTAAACTAATAGATTTTTTAGTTTAGAAAAATCAAAAAAACTAAACTAATGAGGTTTTTAGTTTAGAAAATAGTTGCTTTTCCTCTGCTTTCTGCTTTATCGCTCTATTTCGTTCGAGCAAGAAGTTTTTCATGTAGCGCTTTAAGAATAGCACATTGGCTAAGTGACCAAGCGGGCCCAAAGGAGCTTCGAAATGAAAAAGGTCGATCATGAGCGTAGTAGTTTCTGTCTTAGTTCTCGACTTCGCTCGAACTGACACAGAAACATCTTATTTTGAAAAACTTCAAAAAATGAATGTTCTTTTTATCTCAACTTAGAAGCACTATTTTGGTACTTCGACAGGCTCAGCAGAACTGAAAATCGATACCCTTTTCCAAGTCAAAAAGACTTGTATGGGGGCTTTAATTGAGGTGGTGAAGTGGAAGAGGGACATTTAGAGTTTTATTATAAAGGTTGGCTAGCGTTTCTCAAAGATAGCCTTAACAGGGACCTCTTTATTATTTCTGAACTCTAAAACATTTTTTGCACTAAGACGATCTTGAAAAAACCTTTAGGAAAGTGGAAGAAACCTGCGAGTAAATTTTTACTTTACTTTTATACCCCTTTGTACATTTTTTATCGATGCCAGAAGGGTTTTTTGAGGAAACCTTTTGTTTTGCTTAATATTTAATTCAATTGTAAAATTTAGTATTCGCCGATATAATTGAAAAACTAAAATTTTTAGCAGCTTTAAAATCGAAGTCATGAGTTACTATATTTAAACGCTGTTTTTCAGCTAGTCTAACAAAATAAAGATCATTAAAATCAGCTTTATCACAATCACTCACAAGATCTTTTGATTCGGCATCATTAAAAATACCACTAACTAGAGTTGTATTACGAAGTAGATTGTCTGTTATAATCTTTAATTCCTTTAATACATTTGTAAAACTTGAAGTCTCTTTCCACTCTTTCAATTTGAGGGTTGCTACTTTTTCTTGTTTACTATATTTACGATATTCAATATTTATAATAGCATTAATTAATTCAGAAATTTGAAGTAAGTCTGTTGCAATTAATTTATCTTTAGTTAGTATTTTACTATAAAAGTCAGAGTATTGATTAATGTATTTTTCAGAAACACCTTGTTGAGGATATAAGAGATAAATCCAAATGTTAGTATCAAAAAAAAATTGATCTGAATAACTAATATTATAATCTGAAAGAACTTCAATCTTCATTTACAAAGTCTATATTATCTAAATTGCTAGGATAATTTTTACTAAATCTCTCTTTTGCTTTTTCAATTACTAGTTTTAATAGTAAAAGCTCTTCAGAATTCATATTTTTAATGTCAAGCATCTCTTTTAAAAATTGAGAGTCATATTTTGCATATAACTTTCCAATACTAGAGTTTAAAAAAGCAGTTATTGTTAGCTCAATCCCTTCAAAATCAAGAACAACTTTTTCGGAATTTTCAAAGTGTGATAAAAGTTTATTATAGATTTTTTCGCCATCTAAAGCAGAGATAGCTCTATGACTTTGAGTTATATCTTTTATCAGTATTTTCTGCATAATTATAAAATATCCTTTATATCAATTTCTTCTGTGGATATATAGGTGTTTGTATCGAATAGGTTGAATTCAATATTAACAATACTACCTGCAAAAGGATTTACACAATGTTTAACAAATTTAGTCCCTTTTTTTTCTTCCCAATACCCGTTGCTACTAAAAATTTGTAATTTACCTCTATTTAACTTTAAAAACTCCCTAATTAAATCAATACCCAACCCACCTGGCGTACTATCTTTTTTAGTCGAATTGCCTGACTGAACAGCCCACTCTATAGATTCAATGGCTGAGTAATTTTCATATTCCTTACTATACTCATTTACGTTTTGTTTAAAAGTTCTCCCAATTTCGACCATTGTTAAAGCCATTCTCTTTTTGTATCTATAAAACTGTCCACAAACAAACACTTTTTCAGCACCACTATGAATTACTGAATTCTGATAAACTTCAAAAATACTTCTGTAAATTTTCCTTTTGGCTGCCTCGCTCATTTCAGGCACTTCATCTGAAAGTAGAACATATTTGTAAATATATTCTTCAACCATATCTTCATCCTTCATGTCAAACTCTTTGAAAGGAATACCTGAATGCTTATGAGTAGATTTAGTTTTTCCTTTCTTAATTAACTCTAAGAATCCATTATTTTTTAAAGTGTTTTTGAGATAATTATTATTCAAGTTCTCAAATTCAAAATACGCCCCTTTTGTTTGATTGTATAATATTATTGCTCCAATAACAGCACAAAGATTAGCCTCAACCCATTCTACAGATGAAAAATCTAATACATAGGTGAGTTTCCCCTCTGTTTCTTTTTGTAAATAGGCTAAGAAGTTGAAGCCTTCATCATCGGTTTTTAAATGCGAGGGGAACGCAATTATAGCTCTTGTTTTACCAAACCAATTCATTTATTCAAGATCGGATTTAGGCAATAAATTGCAATACCCTCTAAAGCTTCTGCCTCTCTTTTTGTTTCGCAAACTTCAATTTTTATGGAACACTTGTTTTTCAAGTAATCTAATATTTCATAGCGGTCTTTAAACTCACCATTCTTAATTAATTTTCTGACTAAAGTATGCGTTGTCTCATGTTTTAAGTCAGTTCCGAACCGAATATTGAATTTATTGGTATTTCCAATGTAAAGTATTTCTCTATGTTCATTATAAATTACATAGACCCCAGTTATATTTTTTTGTTGAGAGACATAATCAAAGTTAACAAGTTCACTTTCGATTAATGACTTGTATTTTTTAGCTAACAGCTCAATTTTACTTTTCATAATCTTTATTTGTCAATTATAACAAAACTCCAAAAAGTATTTACTTCTTTGCGATCTGCTTGTAGATTTGGAAGTAGGTAAAGCTTATTCTCATCATCCAAATCTCTAAGGATGTTACGCAAAGGCAAACCTTCCCGCTGATCTTTAGTAAAATAACCTTGCTCAACAAGGTAGGGCATTAAATCTTTAGGTTTTGCGGATTCAAGCTTTTCTTTTTGCATAAAGGCTTGAATGCTATAGCCCATTTTGATGATTTTTGACTCTTCCATTACTCTACTATTTCCAAACACTCAGTTTTAAAATAACTTACACTTCCTTCGCTGTTGTTATCAATCCTTATTCCCCACTCTCCTTTATCTGCATATATTTCAGGAGACTTATTTTCATAGTGTATGCCAATTACAAAAAGCTGTTGCGCAAGGTGTTGAAGCACCCTGGCTCTACTGTTACCTAAGTGCCTACCTACACGATAAGGTTTCCCATTTCCATAAAAGACATATACACCGGGATGCCAAATAATATTGTCGTCGTTGTTAGGTCTCTTTACAGTTCTAATTGCATGGTATTCATACGGCACTTCGTTTTGTAACACTTTAATAATCTCAAACTTGTCAATAATTGGCTTAAATTCAGTTTTGAACTTTTCAATAATTTGGTCTAATGTCATATTTATTTTCAGTTGTAGTGATTTCCTTTTTTGTACATTATTTCGAGATCATAGCAAGCTATTCTTTTCCCACCATCATAATCGTAACCCAAATTTGGAACATCAGGCGACCACCAAATTTCTTTGCAACCCAAAGTATTCACTTTTAATACATGTGTTTTTGCATTGCCAATCAAACCTGTTTCTGTATATATGTCATTGAAAGGATAAACCATTTCAAATCGTTCTTCGAACAGTTGAGATGATTGCACGACTATTTTTTTATCCATATCAAAAGTGTGGTAGGTGATTTCATCAACTCTCTCAACCTCTCCATTCGGATACTCAATGTCATAGTTGTAACTCTTATAAATAAAAACATTTTTGCTTCTTTTCCAAGATATTTCAGCTTTTGAGAGCTCAGCAACTGCTTCCTTTTTTTCAGTTTCGTCTTCGTCTCTTTCAATTTCTTCTATAGGCGACTCATTTTTTGGTAATCTTCCCAAAATTTTTTTGACAGAATCTTTTGAAAGAACTAACGTATCATATTTATTATCAGATACTTTAAAGGCTTGCGCTCTTTCTTTCGATGATTCATAATTACTAAATATTAGGTATGCCACTCCAAGTACGAATAGGGCGAAAATAAATCTTTTTAATAATTTTTTATTGAGAGAGTTTGACATTAAATTAAAAAAATATGTTTGTAAAAGTCGCCCCTAAAGTAGTGAAAATTTGCAAGCTAGCTAAGTTGTATTAAGTTCAAATTGCAATACAAAGCTCTACCTCAAATTAAACTTTATCGGAACATTCATAATTGTTTCTTCAACTACTCCATTTTTAATGGCCGCTTGATTAAAGCGCTGCAATAAATTAACTACGCGATAGGCTTCAGCATCTAATGACCAATGTACGCCTCTAACAATGCAGATGTCTTTCACCATTCCGATGGTGTCCACTTTGAATTTCAAAAAAACCGTACCTGATACTCCTTTGTCTGCTGCATAAGCCGGATACCTTGTTGATTGTACAATAACATTAAAGAAATCGTATTCTGTTTCGTTGTAAATGGGTCCTTGATGTTCATCAGTACTGTCTAACGGCTCTCCTTTTTTTGTTTGATTATCCTCTTCACAATTAAATGGGTTGGTTAAAATCAACTTTAATTACGCCGTCTCGCTCGGTAAATTCTTGCCAAACACCAGTTGGTTTATTATTGGTGTAAAATCTAGAATAAATCTTTTGATTATCTTCTAATCGCACTTTTTCTTCTTGTCGTACATTGTTTTCGTAATCAGTTCGAATTATTTTAAAAGCAGCTTTAGAGGGTCTGGTTTTTTTATACATGTTCTTTTTGTAGTATTCGACTTCTTTATTGATGGGTTCTCCCAACTGATCTTGAGCAAAAGAAAAGAGGGAAATAGAGAGTAAGAGACTGATGAGTATGATTTTCATGGTAAACAAAATAAAAGTCGCCTCTAAAGTAGTGAAAATTAATTTTTGAGCCTACTTCAAACTGTTGATTTGCATGGTATACAAACGCACTAAATTTTAAAGAGAATACTTTTAAGGTTTCTTTCCTTTTTGCTCGCCAAAAAGGAAAACAAAAAGGCGAGCCTGGATTCAATCCTTACTTTTTCCTTTACAAAACTTAACTTCGGCCGGATGATCTCCTTCGTTCCTCAGGAGCTTTCCGGTCTCTCTAAAGTTTTGTTTTGAAAAAAGCAGGATTGTCTCCAAAGGCACTCTTCAGTTCTGCGAACTGATTTGAATGAGATCAGTTTTCAGGACAAAGGTTCGTGCATATTTGTTTTAATGCGTTTGTCCTGTGTTGATTCGTTGTACTTTTGAGAAAATTAAAAATTTCAATTTGCAACTTTCAGCCAACTTTTTTAAAATACTTATGAGGCAAACACCTGCTTACCACAGAGCAGTTATTTTGCCTGCATTATTAACCAAAAGGCAATATGTTGTTAATCATCAGCATGATTTTTTAATAGTCGATAAAAATGAGTTTTCAGAGGAGCTCATTGAAAATTACCGACCGAATCATCGATCTTCAGTTAACGATAAAATTTCTCGATTTTTAAGTGAAAGTCAGTTTATCTTAACCTCCCAATATGCAAGAGTTTATTTACCTTTTGCCAAGAAGTTAAGCTGGATAATGGATAAAAAAGGAAGGGTGTTTATTCAGCTCCGATTAGCTCCAACAGTGGATTTAGGCAAGTTCACTTATGAAAAGCTGGATATAGATTATTTGGATTCGAGATACCTGATCAGAACGGATTTCAACCACGCAAGCCTCGTTGAGAAAGCACATGCTTTAGTTTTAACTCAACCGTCTTTTGCCCATAAACTTTTCGCTGAAATTCAAAGTGAAGTCCTTAGCTATGAAAGTTACTGTTTGACAAACGAAATACCAATTCCCATTTTAGTTCAAAGCGAATTATTTCAATTTGCCTATTTAATGCTGAGACTTGACATTCAAGATCACAATCTTTCAAGATTAGCCACCTATTATCTCAAAAATAAGGCAGCGTGGGTGTTTCAACTCTTTGAATTTTATGACTTTTTTAAATTGGTATTTGAGAAAAACCGATGGCAGGAATTTGATGAACTGCTGAGGGACAGAAAGTTTATTTTAGCAAATAAATTAGATCAATTGGTTTGGGCTTATGGGTATAGGTAATCAAACCCTCAGTTCAAAATCATCAATTGTCCCTTTCATCTTCCTTTTTTTCCCAGTTCTCAGGATTTGCTTTTATGTAATTGCTGATTCTTTCAAAGGCAGCTTCATCTCTTATGATGTGGTCATAGAACCTGCTTTGCCACTTAAATTCTAAGTCTAACCGGTTGAGGTGCTTTGTTACTGCTGATTTGTATGACCGAATAATGGCTGAAACTGAATTGGCTTTGGGAGAGATTGCAGCCATTTTTTGGTTTTTCTCCAACTGTTGGTTTGTTGTCTCCTGTTGGTTCGTTGCGCGCAACGAACCAACAGAATCTTTTAGGATTAAAATCCCATGCATGTGGTCAGGCATAATGACATACTCCCCCAATTCAATTGTTGGATTTCGGTGGGGCAACTCAAACCACAAGACATCTGCTATAGCTCCAATGGTTGAAAGCTGCATTTTTTGATCTTGAATTTCACCAAAATAATGCTGCCGGTTTTGAGTACAAATAGTAATGAAATAAGCAGCTGCATTTCTATAGTCCCACCACTGAGCTCTAAGGTTTACATCTTTGAATCTTTTCACAAATACCTTGTATAGAGAAAGAAAGTCAGTACTAAAGTATAAAATTTTAGATCAAAGAAAAAAGAAAGTTTAAAATAGAGGGTTAAAAAAGAGGGTTCGTAGCGCGCTACGAACCCTCTTTTTCCTCTTTTAACTGAGAATCTATTCTACTATTGGAGATGAACTATTCATCCAATTCCACCTCAACCTCTTCCACATCTTCCTCAATGTCTTTTACATCAGGAATTAGCTCTCTACCTCTTTCAATTCTGTCGATTAGTTCATCGATCTTTTGTTCTGCAGCCTCAATTTTTTGTTCCCTTTCAGCCACCTCTTCTTTGCTTAATGAGGCTCTCTCAACATCCAACTTTTCCTTGGCTAATTCAATTCGTTGGCGTGCTTTATCTAATTTACTTTCTGCGGCTTCAATGGCAAAAAGCACGGTGTCTTTTTCATCTTCAAATTCACGGCGCGCATCTTCTAGTGTTTTTTGATCTTTGTCGATTTTATTTTTGGCTTCTTCAGCTCTAGCCTGGCCAAACTCTTTGCCTTCCTTATCACCTTTGTCTTTTCCGTAAGCCTTGACTTTGTTGGTTTTCTCTTTCTTTTCTTTTTCTACTTCCTCTTGTTCCGTTTCTTTTTCAACTTTTTTGGCTTTTTCTTCCGCCTTTTTGCCCATTTCCTCGCCTTTTTCCTTACCCTTCTGAGCTTTTTCTTTGGCTTCTTTCTGAGCTTCTTCCCCTTTCTTTTCAGCTTGCTCTTTTTTCAACTTGCTTTCTTTTTGAGCTTTTTCAGCACTTTTACCTTGAGCCCATGCAGCCGGTGCAAGCATAACCATTCCGGCAATTAATGCAGTTTGTATAATCTTTTTCATCTTAAAATATTTTATAAATTTTCTACTAAGCTGTCTAATTCTACAGCTGTTTCATCAATTTCTTTTTTTGCTTCTTCCAGCTTTGTTGAAACTTCTTCCATCTCAACAATTTTTGACTCATCTACCTTTGTCTCTTCAGTGGTAGCTGAATCTTTTTCTTTACTATCAGCAGCATTTTCACAAGCCACTATACCCACTAAAACAAAGGCAGCAGCAAATAATACTTTTTTCATTTGATTTGTTTTATAATTTGATTGCTAATGTAATGTTTTTTGTAGGAAATGCAATTTGTAAAAATTATAAAGGGAAATTGGTTCTCGAGTGATTCAATAGCGCCTCTCGATACTTCAGGTCTATCTCGATACATTCCGATTCCATCGGAATACTCGATAAACGGCCTGACAATCGAGGAGCTATTGAATTGTATCGAGAGAAACTATTCCCTTACTTTTTCGTAAATTCGCGCCCTGTTAAATTTTGCCCCTAAAGAATCATTATCAGATGAGTAAATACAAAGAATACAAGCAGTTGGATTTGCCCAAAGTGGCGGATGAAATATTGGATTTTTGGGAAAAAGATAAAATCTTCGACCAAAGTATTAGCAGCCGCGAAGGGAATGAGCCTTTTGTATTTTACGAGGGTCCGCCTTCAGCCAATGGTTTGCCGGGCATTCACCATGTGATGGCAAGGGCAATCAAAGACATCTTTTGTCGCTACAAAACCCAAAAAGGTTTTCAAGTAAAGCGAAAAGCCGGCTGGGATACGCATGGTTTGCCGGTGGAATTGGGCGTTGAAAAAGAACTGGGCATCACCAAGGAAGACATTGGGAAAACAATTTCTGTTGAAGAATACAACCAAAAGTGCCGCGAGGCAGTGATGCGCTACACCGACGTTTGGAACAACCTCACCCAAAAAATGGGCTATTGGGTGGATATGGACGACCCTTATGTGACTTATGAAAATAAATACATCGAAACGGTTTGGTACTTGCTAAAAAAGCTCTACGACAAAGGGTTAATCTACAAAGGCTACACCATTCAGCCTTATTCTCCAGCTGCAGGAACCGGCTTAAGCACCCATGAGTTAAACCAACCGGGCTGTTACCGCGACGTTAAAGATACTTCGGCTACAGCCATGTTTAAGGTGGTGAAAAATGAGGATTCAGACTTTTTGTTTAAGGATTTGCAGGGCGATTTGTTCTTCATCGCATGGACAACCACTCCATGGACTTTGCCCTCGAATACAGCTTTGGGCGTAGGCGGAAAGATTGATTATGTCAAGGTAAAAACCTTTAACAAATACACCCACGAACCCATTACGGTTGTCTTGGCGAAAGAATTATTGGGCAAGTGGTTTAACACTAAAAATGCAGACCTCCCTCTTAACAATTACAAAGAAGACGGCAAAAACATTCCTTACGAAATTGTCGATGAGTTTAAAGGCAGTCGTTTGGAAGGTTTGCGCTATGAGCAGCTCTTGCCTTACAAACAACCGGAAGAAGGCGATGCTTTTCGCGTGATTTTGGGCGATTTTGTAACCACCGAAGACGGTACCGGAATTGTTCACTTGGCGCCTTCTTATGGAGCCGACGATTTTCGTGTGACCAAAGCCAACGGCATTGGCGCATTGCACTTGGTAGACAACCAAGGTCGATTCACGGAAGAGGTAACGGATTTTGCCGGCATGTATGTGAAAAATGCTTATTACGACGAAGGAAAAGCACCCGAAAAGTCAGTGGATGTAGAGATTTCCATCAAGCTGAAGGAAGAGAACCGCGCCTTTGATGTGCAGAAATACGAACACAGCTATCCTCACTGTTGGAGAACCGATAAGCCGGTTTTGTATTTTCCCTTGGACTCTTGGTTCATCAAAACTACGGCGGTAAAAGACAAGCTAATCGCCAACAACAACACCATCAACTGGAAGCCGGAGAGCACAGGAAAAGGGCGCTTCGGCAATTGGTTGGAGAATTTACAGGATTGGAACTTGTCGCGTTCGCGCTATTGGGGAATTCCTATCCCTATTTGGACTACCGAAGATCGCGAAGAGCAGATTTGCATCGGCTCAGCGGAGCAGTTAAAAGCGGAATGCGAGAAAGCCGTGGAAAAAGGTTTGATGGACAAAAATCCTTTGGCCGATTTTGAGCCAGGGAACATGGATGAGGACAATTACCATACCTTCGACTTCCACCGTCCGTTTGTGGATGAGATCATTTTGGTTTCGCCGAGTGGCAAGCCCATGAAACGAGAAATGGACCTAATCGACGTTTGGTTTGATTCCGGCTCCATGCCTTATGCACAATGGCATTATCCTTTTGAAAACAAGGAATTGATTGACGAGAACAAATTTTATCCGGCGGACTTTATCGCCGAAGGGGTGGATCAAACACGTGGCTGGTTTTTTACCTTACACGCCATTGCTACTCTGTGCTTTGATTCCGTTGCCTATAAAAATGTAGTTTCAAACGGTCTGGTGCTCGATAAAAACGGACAGAAAATGTCGAAGCGCTTGGGCAATGCCGTGGATCCTTTTGAGACCTTGAAAAAATACGGTCCGGATGCTACTCGCTGGTACATGGTGACCAATGCACAACCTTGGGACAATTTAAAGTTCGACGAGGAAGGCATTGTTGAGGTGCAGCGCAAATTTTTTGGAACACTCTACAACACCTACAACTTCTTCGCACTCTATGCCAACATTGATGGTTTTAAGTTTCAGGAAGAGGAAATCCCTTTTGAAGAACGACCCGAAATTGACCGTTGGATCTTGTCAAAGTTAAACTCATTGATCAAAACAGTAGATGCTGCTTTTGCCGATTACGAACCAACGAAAGCGGGTAGAGCCATTCAGGAGTTTACCACCGATCATTTGAGTAATTGGTATGTGCGCTTGTGCAGAAGAAGATTCTGGAAGGGAGATTATACCCAAGATAAGATTTCGGCTTATCAAACGCTATACACCTGCTTGGAAACGCTTGCGAAATTGAGTGCGCCCATTGCTCCATTTTTTATGGATCGATTGTATCAGGATTTGAACAAAGTAAGTGGAAGAGAGACATCGACTTCGGTTCATTTAGCAGATTTTGGAAAGTTGAATGAAAGCAACATTGATGTAGACTTGGAAGAGCGCATGGAGATTGCACAAAAACTTTCTTCCATGGTTTTAGCTTTACGCAAGAAGGAGTCCATTCGCGTACGACAACCGTTGCAAAAAATGATGGTGCCCATTTTGGATCCGACCTTTAAGCGCCAGTTAGAGGATGTTGAGGATTTAATTCTCTCAGAAGTAAATGTAAAAGAGCTGGAGTATTTGGAAGAAACTGCCGGCGTATTGGTGAAAAAAATCAAACCCGACTTCAAAAAATTAGGTCCGAAGTTTGGCAAAGAAATGAAACAAGTGGCAGCTGCGGTGAATCAAATGAGTCAGGAGCAGATTGCCGAACTGGAAGCCAACGAAAGTATCGAACTGGCTTTGCAGGATAATACTATTCAGCTAGAATTGAGCGATGTGGAAATCTCTTCTGAAGACATTCCTGGTTGGCTGGTGAGTTCTGAAGGGAAGTACACTGTAGCATTAGACATTACTTTAAGCGATGCATTGAAAAATGAAGGCATTGCCAGAGAAATTGTCAACCGCATACAAAACTTCCGAAAAGAAGCAGGTTTTGAGGTAACAGATAAAATTGTGTTAAAAATTGAATCTCAAGAGCAAATTAACGACGCAATCAATCACAATAAAGACTATATTTGTTCGGAAACATTGACTTCTTCGCTCGAAATTGTTGAGAAGGTTGATGAACAATCACATGAATTAGAAATCGATACCGATGTAAAGACAAAGTTGTCTTTGCAATTGGCTTAAAATGTATTAAATTATGTCAGAGAAAGAAAAAGAAAGGTACTCAGATGCTGAGTTAGAGGAATTCAGACAATTAATCAACGATAAGTTGAAAGAGGCGAGAACAGATTTGGAAGGATTGAGAAATTCATTGTCTCACAAAGATGATCACGGAACAGACGATACTTCGCCTTCATTTAAAATGATGGAAGATGGTTCAGATACTTTATCGAGAGAAGAAGTTTCTCAATTAGCAGTTCGTCAGGAAAAATTTATTACACACTTAGAGAATGCGCTAACCCGCATCAGCAATAAAACTTATGGTATTTGCCGTGTTACCGGAAAGTTGATACCTAAAGAACGCTTAAGAGCTGTTCCACATGCAACTCTTTCCATTGAGGCAAAAGAAGCCATGAACTAATGGAAGAAAAAAAATCATCGAAATACACCTTGCCGCTAATAGTGATATTAGCGGTTTTGTTTATTGACCAAGCCAGCAAAATTTGGATAAAAACCAATATGGAAATTGGCGAAGAATTTTCTGTGCTTGGAGATTGGTTTATCATTCACTTTACAGAGAATAACGGCATGGCTTTCGGTCTGGAAATCGCCGGAGAGTATGGAAAGTTAATCTTGAGTAGTTTCAGAATTATTGCCGTTGCACTAATCGGCTGGTACTTGTTTAGTTTGCCTAAAAAAGGAGCCAGCAATGGACTGATGGTGAGTGGAGCCTTAATTTTTGCCGGCGCTATGGGTAACATTATCGATAGTGTTTTTTACGGTCAACTTTTTAATGAAAGCTATTACCAAGTAGCGGAGTTTTTACCAAAAGAAGGCGGCTATGCACCCTTGCTCTACGGAAGAGTTGTTGATATGCTTTATTTCCCACTTTACGAGGGGTTTTTACCGGAGTGGATTCCTATTTGGGGAGGTGATTACTTTGTCTTTTTCCGCCCGGTTTTTAACATCGCCGATTCCGCCATCACCATTGGCGTAATTTCTATTTTACTTTTTCACAGGAACTTTTTTAAGGAAGAGTAGCTTGCTAGAAGCAAGACAGCATTAAGGAAAAAGGCTGATCGATATTCATAGAAATTAAAGTTTTCTCAGCCATTCAAACCTATGTACCCCATAGTAATATTTTATTTGAATGTCCGGAATGATACCTAAAGCTATTTGAATTTTGTTTAAAAGGATGGCCATTTTCATAATTTAAGTTTGGAACGAACTAAATG
>CESF01098959.1_pt1 | contig 70987 bp, 66 predicted proteins | sample 356331 | NCBI WGS metagenome assembly CESF01 (sample SAMEA2621779, study PRJEB7988) | marine metagenome | biome: marine biome (ENVO:00000447); feature: surface water layer (ENVO:00002042); material: "saline water (ENVO:00002010), including plankton (ENVO:xxxxxxxx)" | depth 5 m
TGCAAAGTAACGCCTTGATATTAAGCACCTGTGAAACGCTGAATTCTACATCTTGAGGTGGCTTGGGTATAGGCGCTTCACAGCACAATTTTCCCTCATGATTGACCTTGGCTTGGGGTGTAAAATAGCTCACCGAGCTGATGTTCAATCATAAAGTTACGCGTTAACCTAAGTACATGTTTTGCAGTGGGTTGTAATAAACACTCGGCAAGTAACTTTTCCATATCGCTAACATTTAAACGTCTAAGCACAAACTTAATTTTACTAATCGAAGAATAGTTCATACTCAAGCTTCGATAACCCATAGCAATAAGCAGTAATGCACCTTCTGGGTCGCCGCCTAACTCACCACATAAACTAAATGGCAGCTCATGCTGCTGACACTCTTGGGCAATTTTTAACAGCACCCGAAGTACACTTGGGTGATAAGGATTAAACAGCTCTGCAACACGCGCATTTGACCGGTCAACTGCAAGCATATACTGAGTTAAATCGTTACTACCCACAGAACAAAAATCGACTTTTTGCGACCACTCTTCAAGCATAAATACGCTCGAAGGAACTTCCAACATTACACCGATTTCTGGTCGTTCAATTGCCTGCTCAGGATATTGCTCACTTAGTTCAAAATAGGCTTGTTCGAGCAGTTTTAATGATTCATCCACTTCTTCTGAGCCACTGATCATCGGCAGCATAATTTTTAGATTACCTAAACCAATATTGGCTTTAAGCATCGCCTTGAGTTGATCTAAAAATAGCTCAGGGTGGTCTAAGGTCACGCGAATACCACGCCAACCTAAAAATGGATTTTCTTCGGTTATATTGAAGTAATCTAAAACTTTATCGCCACCAATATCGAGTGTACGCATCACTACTGGATTGGGGTGATAACTAGTAAGCACTTCACGATACCAATTTTCTTGTTCTGACTGTGAAGGAAACTGACCTTTTTGCATAAACCAAGCTTCAGTACGATAAAGTCCAACGCCATCACAGAAAGGTTTATTGTCATGCTCTATATTTAACTCAAGTCCAGCATTAACTAACAAGCTTATATGTTCGCCATCACATGTAACAGCATCTAAACTTTGCTCTGCAAAAAAGCGATCATTCAATAGCGTTTCTTGGTATTTAAGTTGGCTATATTCCTGATGTAACACTTGCGAAGGTGAAATATATAAACGCCCTGCATAAGCGTCTAGAATCATTGGTTTACCTTCAAACTGCAGTAAAGGTAAATCTTCTATACCCCATATTGCAGGGATCCCCATTGCACGCGTTAAAATTGATGCATGACTGTTTGCAGCTCCATTGACACTCACCACCCCAGCTAAATGACCTTTTGGCACTTCTGCGAGCATGGCTGGTGTGAGTGTACTGGCAATTAAAATAGTCTCTTTAGGATAAGGCTTTGCTGCATGCTCTGTATTGACTAAGTGATGCAAAACCCTCAATCCAATATCTTTAACATCAACTGCACGCTCTTTGATGTATGGGTCTTGCATAGCATTAAACTGTGAAATTAGTTTTTCGATGACTATTTTAAGTGCACTTTTAGCGCTCCAGCCCTGCTGAAGTTGCGCTTCTACATTTTGCCCTAAGCTTTTTGCATCCAGTAACTGTTGGTAAACATCAAACACAGCAAGGGCTTCTTGCGGTATCGAATCACTAAGGGTCATTGATAAAGTGCTAAACTCATTTCTAGTGGCAGCAACCGCTTGAGTAAATAACTTACGTTGAGTGGTGATGTCTTCATCTTTTTGCAACTCAATAGAAGTAAAGTCTAGCTTTGGAATTACTACAAAAGCTTCGCCGATTGCTATACCTGGAGCACCAGAAACACCTTTTAAAACAGAAGTTTGATGAGAAAACTCATCTACCCGTAACAGCTCTTTTATTTCTGCATGGGCTAACTGAGAGGCAAGCTGCGCCGATAAAGTAATTAAAAAAGATTCTTCATCAGGGCTAAATACTCGCGCCAGCTTCTGCTGAACAACGATAACACCCAAAACCTTTTTCTGGTGCACCACTGGTACTGACAAAAACGCGTTGTAGCCTTCTTCATTAACTTCGGGTGAGAGTTTGAAACGTGGATGAGACTTTGCAAAAGCAATATTGATAGGCTCTTCGCGCTGCGCAACGAGACCTACAAGACCTTCAGTAAAGCCTATACGAAATTTACCGACCGCATCAGGGTTTAAGCCTTGAGTTGCCATCAGTACAAAATTGTCTTGACTATAATCTGCAAAATAAATCGAGCAGCACTGTGTTTGCATGGCATCTTTTACCATTTGCACAAAACACGCTAGCGCACTAGTTAAGTCCGCCTGTTGCGACACTGCCTCAGCAATTGATCTGAGCGTGGCTAACATGATGCTGCTCCTTTAATTTAAATAAGGTTACCCTTATCGTTTATGTCGCCAATGATCTTTGTGTTGCTCTCGTTTATTAAACGGCATTGCAAACGGGGCAAACTCTTTCATTACTCTACGATATACATCGCGCTTAAACGAAACAACTTGCCTAACCGGATACCAATAACTCACCCATCGCCAATCATCAAATTCAGGGTGATGAGTTTTAAGTAAATTTACATCTTCATCTTTACAACGAAGTTTCAGTAAAAACCATTTTTGTTTTTGCCCAATACACACAGGACTTGAGTCTCTGCGAATTAAACGCTTGGGTAATTTATAGCGTAACCAATGTTTAGAACTTGCGACGATCTCAACGTCTTCAGGAAGCAAGCCCACTTCTTCGTGTAATTCTCTGTACATGGTTTGCTCTGCTGTTTCACCGTCATCAACACCACCTTGGGGAAATTGCCAAGAGTGTTGACCATAGCGACGAGCCCAAAATACTTGTCCCTGATTATTGCAAATTACAATTCCGACATTGGCACGAAAACCTTCGGCATCAATCACCTTAGTGCCTCATTTGTAAGTCGATTTTTATTGATTGTTCCACATAACCTGCGATACAGCAAACACTTTACACCTAAGCCTAAATTAGATTGAAAATTTATTTTTTAACAAACATGTTTAATCAAGGCGTTACGATGTAATTATTATAAAAATACCCTATTTGATTAAAAAAACTATTTACAACCGCATTTTTATCACCTTACCCACAGCTTGTGCATAACTTTTGTAAACCATGCCTAAATTGCAAACAAATCCACAATCCATAGTTAAAATATCCACTTTCTCCACAGAAACTGTGGATAAACATGTTTATATATCTGTATTTATACAAACAACTGACTAATTAATGAAATAGAAACAACACACAAAAACAATAATTAAATTAAATATCATATACTTAGACCTGGATATCCAAAAAATTAATTGGTTATTTTTAGCCCACACTTAACGTGCGCAAAAAACACTCAAACACAAAGATATCCACTAAGGCGCACATTTGCTATCATGATCCGGTTAATTAGACAATCAAATAAACGCCTTATGCGACCGATAAAACCCGCTTCTATAAATGAATTAATGCAACGTGTTGATGCTATAGCAGGCCTTACTTTAGGGCAATTAGCCGAGCAATATCATTTTAAAACACCTGAAGACTTGCTACGTGAAAAAGGCTGGACCGGGCAACTTATCGAATATGTGCTTGGCGCAACTGCAGGCTCAAAGCCAACGCCTGATTTTGAAGAATTAGGAATTGAGTTAAAAACTCTGCCCATTTCATTTAAAGGCAAACCACTCGAAACGACGTTTGTTTCTGTAACACCACTACTGAATGTAACTGGGATGAAATGGCAGCAAAGTACGGTTCGTAAAAAGTTGAATCATGTTTTATGGTTACCTATTTTAGGCGAACGCGAAATTCTACCTTTTCACCGCACCATAGGCAGCGGCTTTTTGTGGCAGCCAACGGCCGAGCAAGACGCACTCTTACAACGTGATTGGGAAGAACAAATGGAGCTAATAGCTCTAGGTCGAGTGGATGAGATTTCGGGCCACTTAGGCGATGTTATGCAAATAAGGCCAAAAGCAGCCAATAGCAAAGCGCTGACTGATGCAATTGGCCCTAATGGTCAAATAATACAAACCTTGCCTCGCGGTTTTTATCTAAAAACCAGCTTCACCGGCGAGATCCTAAAACAGCAATTTCAGCTTTAATTAAAATATAAAAAAACCTCCCGAAGGAGGCTTTTAAAGTCTAAATAGTTAAGGCTGATTACTGACCTTTAACTTCTTTAAGACCATTGTAAGGTGCTTTCTCACCTAATACTTCTTCAATGCGAAGTAATTGGTTGTACTTAGCAATACGGTCAGAACGGCTTAATGAACCCGTTTTGATTTGACCTGCCGCAGTACCCACTGCTAAATCAGCAATTGTTGCATCTTCTGTTTCACCTGAACGGTGAGAGATAACAGCTGTGAAGCCAGCATCTTTAGCCATTTTAATAGCTGCAAGCGTTTCAGTTAATGAACCGATTTGGTTGAACTTGATAAGGATTGAGTTAGCAATACCGTTATCAATACCACGCTTTAAGATCTTCGTGTTAGTTACGAACAGATCGTCACCTACTAATTGTACTTTGTCGCCAATTAGTTGTGTTTGGTGTGCGAAACCATCCCAATCAGACTCGTCTAAGCCGTCTTCAATTGAAACAATTGGGTATTGCTCAGTAAGGCCCTTAAGGAAGTGGTTGAATTCTTCAGAAGTGAATTTTTTACCTTCACCTTTAAGGTCGTAGATATTTGCTTCTTTGTCGTAGAACTCAGATGCCGCACAGTCTAGAGCTAGAGTGATATCTTTACCAAGCTCATAACCTGCATTTGCAACAGCTACCTTGATTGCAGCAAGTGCCGCTTCGTTTGATTCAAGGTTAGGAGCAAAACCACCTTCATCACCTACTGATGTAGAGTGACCTTCAGCTTTAAGTACTTTTGCTAAGCTGTGGAATACTTCAGCGCCCATACGTAACGCTTCACGGAAGTTTGTCGCGCCAACTGGCTGGATCATGAACTCTTGAATATCTACAGAGTTATCAGCGTGCTCACCACCATTGATGATGTTCATCATAGGTAATGGCATTGAGTAAACACCTGGTGTGCCGTTTAGATCTGCAATGTGCTCATAAAGCTCTACGCCTTTTGAGTTTGCAGCCGCTTTAGCTGTTGCTAAAGACACAGCTAAGATAGCATTCGCACCTAGTTTCTCTTTGTTTTCAGTACCATCTAAGTCAAGCATAACTTGGTCAACAGCTTTTTGATCAACTGCGTTTTGACCTTTAAGAGCTTCAGCGATTTCGTTATTGATATAGCCTACTGCTTTTAAAACACCTTTACCTAGGTAGCGTGCTTTATCACCATCACGTAATTCAAGCGCTTCGCGAGTACCTGTTGATGCACCAGATGGTGCTGCAGCACGGCCCCATGAACCATCAGCTAAATGTACATCAGCTTCAACAGTTGGGTTACCACGCGAGTCCATGATTTCGCGACCAATCACTTTTACGATTTCTGACATCTTGATTCCTCTTTTCCCGAAAATGGTGAGTTAGTGCCAGCTTTATTGCTGCTGGCTTTTAAAACAAATAAGCCGTGCATATAGCACGGCCTACTTAAATTACGATGACGCTTTTTGGTGAGTGTGTGCTGCTGCAACAAACCCTTCAAATAGCGGGTGACCATCACGTGGTGTTGACGTGAATTCCGGGTGGAATTGCGCGGCAATGAACCAAGGGTGATCTTTATTCTCGATAATTTCGACTAGTTTCTTATCTTCAGATAAGCCTGTGAAACTTAAGCCTGCTTTTTCAAGCTGCTCTACAAAGTGGTTATTCACTTCGTAACGGTGACGGTGACGTTCAACAATTTCGTCACTACCGTATACTTCACTTACTTTAGAGCCAGGTGTTAAGTGACATTTCTGAGCACCTAAACGCATAGTACCACCTAGATCAGATTGCTCATCACGGATTTCAACGTTACCGTCAGCATCTTGCCATTCAGTGATTAAACCAACAACTGGATGTGCTGATTTTGCGTTAAACTCAGTTGAGTTTGCATCTTCAAGGCCTGCAACGTTACGCGCATATTCAATAAGCGCTACTTGCATACCTAAACAAATGCCTAAGTAAGGAACTTTGTTTTCACGTGCATATTTAGCCGCTAAAATCTTACCTTCAACACCACGGCCTCCGAAGCCGCCTGGTACTAAGATAGCATCAAGGTGAGAGAGTAACTCTGTACCTTTGCTTTCTAAGTCTTGTGAATCAACATATTCGATGTTCACGGTTAGACGGTTTTTCAGACCTGCGTGCTTTAATGCTTCGTTTACTGATTTATAAGCATCTGGTAGTTCGATGTACTTACCAACCATACCAATCGTCACTTCACCCGTTGGGTTAGACTCTTGATATAACACTTGTTCCCACTCAGATAAATCTGCTTCTGGGCACTCAAGGTAGAAACGACGACATACGAAGTTATCTAGTTCTTGTGATTTAAGTAACGCAGGGATCTTATAGATGCTTTCTACGTCTGGTAATGAAATAACAGCTTTCTCTTCAACATTAGTGAAAAGTGCGATCTTCGCGCGCTCGTTATTTGGAAGTTTACGATCAGAACGACAGATTAAGATATCTGGTTGGATACCAATCGAACGTAATTCTTTTACTGAATGTTGTGTTGGCTTAGTTTTAACTTCACCTGCAGGGCCTAAGAATGGCACTAGCGTTAGGTGGATAAACAATGCGCGCTCACGGCCAATTTCAGTGCCAAGCTGACGAATTGCTTCTAAGAATGGTTGTGACTCGATGTCACCAACTGTACCACCAATTTCAACGATTGCTACATCGCGACCTTCAGCACCGTCATATACACGTTGCTTAATGTCGTTTGTGATGTGTGGAATAACCTGAATTGTTGCACCAAGGTACTCACCACGACGCTCACGTCGTAATACATCTTCATAAACACGACCTTGTGTGAAGTTGTTGCGGCTAGTCATTTTGGTACGGATGAAACGCTCATAGTGACCTAAGTCAAGGTCAGTCTCTGCACCGTCTTCAGTTACAAATACTTCACCGTGCTGAATTGGGCTCATAGTGCCTGGGTCAACGTTAATGTAAGGATCCAGCTTTAAAATAGTCACGTTAAGACCACGTGCTTCTAAAATAGCGGCTAATGACGCTGCTGCAATACCCTTACCCAACGAAGAAACAACCCCGCCAGTTACGAAGATAAATTTTGTACTCATGCGAACCCTAGAATATCAGGAATTAAAAGGAATAATATAGAATCAAGACGGGGCGAAATTATAGCAAAGGGGCTGCTATCAATCCAGATAAAATTAGCAAATAAGTGCACAAAAAACGAGCTTGGTTACACTGTACCCAAGCTGTATCAAAACAGGCTCACTTGGCCTGCTTTTTAATGGCTTCCCATGCGTTGTCCATTTCTTCGAGACTGGCCGTTTCTAAACTTTGGCCACGTTCATCTAAGTAGGCAGCCACTTTTTCAAAGCGTGACGCGAATTTAGCATTGGCACTTCGTAATAATTGCTCAGGATCGCGTTTAATATGACGGGCTACATTTACCGTTGCAAACAGTAAATCGCCAAGCTCTTCTGCACTGTGTTCTGAATAAGGGTCATGAGCCAGCGCTTCTTTTACTTCGTCGACTTCTTCAGCGACTTTATCGAGGGCCCCATGATAACTTGGCCAATCAAAACCTAGGCTTGCTACGCGCTGTTGAATTTTCTTAGCTTTTGAAAGACCTGGCATCGCATCAGGAATATCCTGCCAAAGACTCATTTGAGGTGAAGTAGATTTTTCTGCTCGTTCTTGCGCTTTAATAGCCTGCCACTGCGCCGAAAGCTCTGCGTCCGACAGCTCACCTTGCTTTGCAAAGACATGCGGATGCCGACGAATTAATTTATCGTTTAGTGTATTTGCCACATCTGCAAAATCAAATAAGCCCTGCTCTTTAGCAAGTTGGGCATAAAAGATGATTTGAAAAAGTAAATCGCCAAGCTCACTTTTAAGCTCAGTGAGTTCACCTTTTTCAATGCAGTCTGCTACTTCGTAAGCTTCTTCAAGGGTATGCGGCACTATCGATTTAAAGTCTTGTTTTAGATCCCACGGGCACCCAGATTCTGGGTCCCGTAGTTTGGCCATAATTGATAACGACTGCTCAATGGCATGTTTATCACTCATTACGAATGACCACGCTTTGCATCATGTACACCTTCGATTTGGTGTAACTTAGACAATAATCGGTTAGTACTCGATAAGTCATGTACTTCAACCTGCATTGAAAACAGCGCAAGCTGTTTATCTTCAACGGTGTTGACATTCATGTTAAGCACATTCACCTTTTCGTTTGCAAGGACAGAGCTGATATCTCTAATAAGGCCTGAGCGATCTGTGGCTTCTACTTTAATCGTTAGTGAGTAAGAGCCATTTACATCGTCTGACCAACTTACTGATATCACCCGTTCAGGATGTTTATCACGAAGTTTTTCAAACGAATCACAATCCTCACGGTGAACTGCAATCCCACGGCCTTGAGTAATATAGCCAATGATTTCATCGCCCGGCACAGGTCGGCAGCATTTAGCAACATGGCTCATTAAGCTACCTACCCCATCAACAACAATGCCGTTTTTATCACCTGTGACACTTTTTGGTTTTTTAAACTTAATTTGTGGTTCGTCATCATCACGGTCACTAATAAAGTTTAATAATTGGTTTAAGCGAACATCACCTGCGCCTACCGCAACCATCAGGTCATCAATGCCTTTAAGATTGAATCGCTCAATTGCTGGCGCAAGGTCTTTGGTTGTTAAGTCTAGTTTTTGCAGCTCGTTCTCTAATATTTCTTTACCGGCGCTCAAGTTTTTATCGCGATCAAGCTGTTTAAACCAATGATGGATTTTAGAGCGTGCTCGCGATGACTTAATATAACCTAGCGATGGGTTCAACCAATCACGACTTGGGTTAGGTTGCTTTTGAGTTAAAATTTCAACCTGATCACCGGTATTGAGCTGATGAGTAAAGGGCACGATTTTGCCAAACACTTTTGCACCAATACAACGGTGACCAACGTTTGAGTGAATGTAATAAGCAAAATCAAGTGGCGTCGCACCCAGTGGTAAATCGAAAATATCACCTTTTGGTGTAAACACATAAACTCGATCTTCAACTACTTGATTTTTGAGCTCTTCAGCTAAGTCACTGCCATCAACTACTTCTTCTTGCCATTGTAGTAACTTACGTAACCAACTAATTTTTTGCTCATAGCCAGAACCACGTCCTGGCAATGCACCTTCTTTATACATCCAGTGCGCAGCAACACCTAGCTCAGCATCTTGATGCATTTCGCTAGTACGAATTTGGATTTCAACGGTTTTACCTTCAGGGCCAAATACCACTGTATGAATTGACTGATAGCCGTTTTGTTTAGGTGTTGCGATGTAATCATCAAATTCTTTATTTAAATGCCGCCAATTGGTATGCACGATACCTAATGCTGCGTAACAATCTTGCAGGCGTTCCACCACAATGCGCATAGCACGAATATCAAACAGCTGATCGAATTCGTAATTCTTCTGCGCCATTTTTTTGTAGATACTGTAGATATGCTTCGGGCGGCCATACACTTCCCCCTCAATACCCGCTTCGGCCAAGCGTGCTTTTACTAAAGCAACCATATTTTCCATATAGGCTTCACGAGCAAGTCGCTTATCATCGAGCTGTTTTGCGATATTTTTATAGGTATCGGGGTGCAGGTAACGAAACGAAAGATCTTCAAGTTCCCATTTAAGCTGACCTATTCCTAAACGGTTAGCAAGGGGTGCAAAAATGTCACGTGTTTCTTTAGCGGCAATTACACGCTCTTCTTCACTGGCGTCTTTAACATCACGCAAATGGCATACTTGTTCAGCGAGTTTTATCACCACTGCACGCACATCTTCAACCATGGCTAGCAGCATACGGCGGATATTATCAATTTGAACAGTGCCCTTGCCTTGATGGGCTAAGGTGCTGATGGTAGCCATTTGGCTTACACCTGTTAGTAATAACGCAACGTGATCACCAAGCTTGTCGGTCACAGTTTCAATCGAGATTTTTTCGGCTAGGAAATAAGGTGTTAAAAAAGCCGTGGCAAGTGAATCTGCATCTAAATTTAGCTCGGCTAAAATCTCTACCATTTCAATGGCTGTGTTTTCACGTTTTGCATCATCGCAATGCAGACACAATTGGTGAGCTTGCTCTAATAAGGTATGTTTGTCTTCTGTTAGCGCTAACAGCTCGATACGGCTGGCAAAATCACTCGGCTTTGTAAGCTGATGTGACTGTCTAGTGGCTACCATGTGCGCTTTACCTCCTGTGAAATAACGCCATCGTTTCAATATGCCCAGTATGCGGGAACATATTCATAAGCCCAATTTTTTCAATGCTAAAGCCTGCTTGTAAAATAATTGCACTGTCACGGGCTAAAGTAACAGGATCACAAGAGACGTATAAAATCGTTTTAAACTGAGTAAGTGGTAACTGCTCTAAAATTGCCATTGCGCCAGTACGTGATGGATCAAGCACTAACACGTCAAGTTCGGCACTAAACCAAGCAGCTGATTGCATTGATTTTGTTAAATCAAAACAATAAAAATCGGTATTCGACAATGAGTTAGTTTGCGCATTTTGTTTTGCTAATGCAACCGCAGAATCGACCCCTTCAACACCAATAACATATTTAGCATACTTTGCAATCAATAATGAAAAGTTGCCAATACCACAAAATAAATCTAATACCTGCTCATGACCTTGTAAATCAAGCCACTGTTTTGCTTGATGAAGCATAGCTTGGTTCACTTGGGGGTTAACTTGAATAAAGTTTTCAAGGCCAAATTCAAAGCGTAAATCATAGGCTGGTATCTGGTAGTACGGCATTGGATGGTCACTGTGATCAATTTCACCACTGTGTGATTGCCACACAACACGCCAGCTATATTCATCACACGCCGCTACGACAATGGCTTTTAACTCTGCATTAATAGCTTTGGTATGCCTAATAACCACAAAGGCCGCATTATCAGCTTCACATAATTGTAGGTGACTAATACTACTAAGACCTGAGTGGCTGTTGATAAGAACATCAAAAACTGAAAAAACGTCTTTAAAAGTACTGCTCAGCACATCACAGCTTTCAATGCTCACCAATTGTTTAGACCCTTGAGCTCGATACCCTACGCGCATTTTCTTTGCGGCTTTATCATGCATTACAGCAATACGCGCAGAGCGACGGTAGTGGCGCTCTTCACTAAGCAGAGGTGCTTGCCAATTTAAGTCATCAACTTTGGCAAACTTGCTAAACAGCTGACTAACCGCAGTTTGCTTTTCAACCAATTGTTGTTCTGCATTAAGGTGCTGTAACTGACAACCACCACAAACCTGATAATGCTGACAAAAAGGAGTAACCCTATGCGCTGAGGCTGATAGTACTTTTTTACAATTAGCACTGGCAAAGCGTGCCTTATCTTCAATCAACAACGCTTTTACTTCTTCACCCGGCAAAGCACCATTAACAAAACAGACTTTACTTCCCTGCTTAGCAACGCCTCGTCCTTGATGGTCCATAGCAGTGACATTGAGGGTTAGCATTTTTTGCGAAACGGATTTCTTTTTGGCTTTGAAAATCTGTGCCATTGGGCAACACCTTAATTATTGATAAAGCGGGATTAAGTATATACTCTTAAACAACGATAATAATGATAACAACATTCTTTATGACTAAATTTGGCTTACGTGACTCAGTCTTAATACTTACACTTATACCGACTGTGATCATAGGCTTGTTGCTGGGCGGTTATTTTACAATAAATCGTTACATTGAGCTCGATGAAATTTTATATCAGCAGGGCGTTACTATTATTGAGCCCTTAGCCGTTGCTGTTGAACAACCATTACTAAAGCGTGATAAAGCCTTACTAACCCGCTTAGTTAGCCATACTCATAACAAACACTCCCCTGCGATCCAATCAATTGCTATTTTCGATGAAAACAATGAGTTAGTGATTTTTAGTAAATATCAAAGTGAATTCAAAGAAATTGTTAAAAGCAATGTTAACAGTATGGATGGGATTCAAGTACACAACTCTGATCACTATCTAACATTTTCTACCGCCATTATTAATCATAGCCGTCAAGACACGATTTGGAATCATAATAGCTATCAAGCATCACTAGGTAATGTGGTGATCATGCTTAATAAACAACAAGCCATTATCGGCCAGCAACGCGCCTTACTGGTCAGTGGCGTGGTGATACTCATAGCACTAGTACTTGCGAGCGTATTAGCATTTAGGTTGACCCGCATGTTTATTCAACCACTTAATAAGTTAGTACTAGCTACCGACAAATTAATTGAAGGGAAAGTAGATACAGGTCTTGATAAAAAAATGTTTGGTGAGTTTGAGTTATTACGCACAGGCTTAAATACCATTTCAGAAACCATGGTAGTGCAACGTGATGAGATGCAAAAGCATATTGATCAGGCAACCTCTGATTACCGCGAGACCTTAGAACAATACGAAACTCAGAATATTCAGTTAAGTATTGCCAAAAAAGACGCGCAAGACGCTAACCGTGTTAAATCAGACTTTTTAGCCAAAATGAGTCACGAATTACGTACGCCTTTAAATGGTGTAATTGGCTTTACGCGTCAGCTTTATAAAACCCCGCTTAATAAGCATCAAAAAGATTACCTCGATACTATTGAGCTATCTGCAAATAGCTTATTAACGATTATCAGTGACATTTTAGACTTTTCTAAATTAGAAGCCGGTGCCATGGAGCTTGAGTCAATGCAATTCCAGCTCCGTGACAATATTAATGAAGTTATGACCTTGTTAGCACCAAGTGCACACGAAAAACAACTTGAGCTATCGATATTTATCCATCCACAAGTACCTGACAATCTAACTGGCGACCCGACCCGCTTTAAACAAATTTTGATAAATCTTATAAGTAATGCCATTAAATTTACTGAAAAAGGCTCAATCAAGGTTGATGTTGGCTACCGCTTATTAGATGAAGAGCGCGCCTCTATTTTAGTGTCTGTCACCGATACTGGTGTGGGCATCCCAATGGATAAACAAGATGCCTTGTTTACACCATTTGGCCAAGCAGACTCAAGTATCACCCGTAAATTTGGTGGCACAGGTCTTGGTTTAATCATCACCAAACACATTGTTGAAGCGATGAATGGTCGTATTACCCTGAACTCTGCACCTGGTAATGGCACCTGCTTTACATTCAATGCCGTATTCAGAACGCCAAGTAACTCAATTACTAGTGACTTACCGACCCAATCATTGATTAATAAACGTATTCTTTACCTTGAGCCTCATGAGCATACACATCAAGCAACCTTATCGCTTTTACATGAATGGCAAACTCGCGTTACCGCTTGTATAGATGAAGAAAGCTTCTTAAATGAGATCAATAAAGACTTCAGTTACGATATTTGTATCATTGGTCATACCGCCACAATTGACGATATGCAGCAACTTAAGAGTTATGTAAAAGCAGTGCGCCCAGTCACTGATTATTTATATATTATGCTCAATACGGTCTCGCACAATATGCGCGAAGCCTTTGTGGGTAGTGGCGCAGATGCTTGCTTAAGCAAACCACTTAACCATCGTAAATTATGTGAAGTACTTGCTGCCCCTTATCGTCTTGACCATCCAGTGCATAACATTGAACAAGGCACTGAAAAGTTATTACCTCTAAAAGTACTAGTTGTAGACGATAATGATGCCAACCTAAAGCTTATTTGCACCTTACTTGAAGAACAGATTGAGCTAATTGATACGGCACACAACGGCTCACAAGCCTACAGTCTAAGTAAAAGCCATAAGTATGACTTGATCTTCATGGACATCCAAATGCCAATTATGGATGGTATTACCGCATGTAAACTTATCCGCGAGTCATCTCTCAATGAAGATACGCCAATCATTGCAGTTACTGCTCACGCATTAGCGGGTGAAAAAGAACAGCTGCTTAAAGATGGTTTTAAAGGTTACTTAACTAAGCCTATTGATGAAGATATGCTAAAACAAATAATTAGCGATCATAGCCCACAATCGCCGATTAATCGCGAACGAAGCAAAGCTGCCACAGTTGACTCAGAACCTCCATTTGAAAGTGCCCGCCTTGATTGGCAATTAGCGCTACAACGCGCTGGCGGTAAAGAAGAGTTAGCACTAGAAATGCTCAACATGTTGTTACTCAGTGTACCTGAAACCTTACGCCTACTTAATGAAGCTATAGAAAAAGAAGATTGTGAACATGTACTTAGCATAGTGCACAAATTCCATGGCGCGTGTTGTTACACCGGCGTACCAAAACTAAAATCACTTGCCGAAACACTCGAAACATCACTAAAAAGCGATTGCGATTTAAATTACATTGAACCTGAATTGTTTGAGCTGATTGATGAGCTAAATAATTTGTTAAGTGATGCAGGTATGGTTGAGCCGCAACGATAAAAAGCACTCAAAAAAAAGATATAAAGGAGTATATTAATGAAAAACTATCTAATTCTAGCTGGCTGTTTACTTGTGTTTGGCTGTACTTCAACTACAAATAAACCAATGGAACTAGAGTATGCGGATTTAGCTGTTAGCTATGATGAATTAAAAGCAACAAAATGGCAGCAACTTGAGCGTTTTCCTGCCAGATATCCGAAAAAAGCGGTGCTCCAAGCAGCAGAAGGCTGCGCGACCATTGAGTATGTCATTACGCCAAAAAATGAGATTAAAGATATTCAAGTAATAGCCTCTACAAACCCTGTATTTGCCAGTGCGGCAAAAGATGTTGTCACTAATTGGCATTGGAATGAGCTTGCGAAAAATATTACTGATAAAGCTGTGAAAACCCAAACCCGCTTTGATTTTTGTTTTGATACACCTGAGCAATCTTGCAAAGCACTCAAGCCTAACTATTCATGCCCTAGTAACGATATTATTTATTCTACGGGTACACGCGTTGTTAAATATACGAGGTAACTTGCTTTGTACTTTATCTTACTTATCGTCTTTAGTGCTATTTCACTCACTTGGTTTTTTCTCCGCTATAAAAAACTAAGTATTGAAGCTAATAATTACGTAAAAACCAATTACACAGAGCAGTGGCAAACATACGAAAGCCAAGCCCGCTTAATGAAAGCAAAACCTAACTCAATTGTGTTTCATTCAATCAAGAAAGGCGAATTGTCGGCAATAGATGATGGTGTTTTAAAAAATTTTAAGAAAAAACATCAGTATTTAGTCGCCCTACTTTGCCTTTCACCTTGGCTAGCTTCATTGCTTGCACAATTGATAGTTTACTTAAGTAAATAAAAAGCGCGGTGGATATCGCATCCATCGCGCTCTCGATTCAAAACTTGCCAGCGCCAATAAAGGGCTGACAGATTAAAGCGTATGTTTACAAACGCGCTTCAATCATCAGGCGCTTCATATCGCTTACTGCTTTTTCTAAGCCATCAATCGCTGCACGCGCAATAATCGCATGACCAATGTTTAATTCGTAAATTTCTGGCATTGCAGCAATTGGTTTTACATTGTGATAATTAAGACCATGGCCTGCATTAACAATTAAACCCAAGTTATCGGCATATTGTACGCCGTTACGAATACGTTCAAGTTCTGTGTGAAGTTCTTCGTCATTCTCTGCATCGGCATAAGCACCTGTGTGAATTTCAACGTATGGTGCATTACAAGCTTTTGCAGCGTCAAGTTGTGCATTGTCAGCATCAATAAATAACGAAACCTTAATTCCCGCAGCTGTCAGTTTGTCTGTTGCTGCTTTTACCTTTTCAAAATTACCCACAACGTCAAGACCACCCTCAGTAGTTAGCTCTTCACGTTTTTCAGGCACTAAACAAACATAAGCAGGTTTTACTTCAAGGGCGATGCCGATCATTTCATCAGTGACTGCAATTTCAAGATTCATACGTGTTTGAATCGTTTTTGCCATCACATATACGTCACGGTCTTGAATATGACGACGGTCTTCCCGCAAATGGATGGTGATACCATCTGCACCAGCATGCTCTGCAACAGCTGCGGCATGCGCAGGATCTGGGTAACTCGTGCCACGCGCTTGGCGTAAAGTGGCAATGTGATCAACGTTTACACCAAGAAGAATATCTTTCATTTTTTTACCTGTTTAAAACAACGATTCAAGGCTGCTCATCAGCCTACTTAATAAATAACTCACGGCTTTTTAATGGCTTTTTGCCAAGTAAAGGCTTGAGTAAGTATCGACTTAATTGCTTTGCCATATATAACACATCAGGGGCGCTAAAGTCATGAGCTGCTATAGCATTTAATTGCTTACCTGAAAAGCCACTATGGGGGTCGTCATGCAGCAAGAAACCGTATTCAGCAAAGTACTGATAATTTGCTGCATCGTTAATTACATCACCTTCAGCATCAACACTAAAATCTACGCCATATCCAAGCATCTCTAACAGTTGAAACTCATAAGAGCGTAGTACAGCTTGTAGGTTTTTAGTCGTTGATAATTCGTCGAGATGCTTCTTATAAAGATGATAAACACTTTCCATCGGCTCATTGATAGGTACGATACGGTTGGTTAATTCGTTCAAATAAAAACCGCAATAGAGTTGAGTACCCGACAGTACGGTTTGCCCGCCATGGGGCTCAAAACGATTGATGTATTTTAAATCTGACTTACCGCTGTATTGCACGAGCAGAGATTGAAAAGGTTGTAGTTGTGCTTTATGTTTAGTGGCCTGGCGACCACTAATGCGCGCCAGCATTCTCAGCTGACCTACGCCTTCTACCAGCATATCAAGCATTACTTGCGAGTCACTAAAAGGACGTCGGTGCAGCAAGTATGCTGTGTAGAATTCGCTGTCCATGGCGTGTAAAACTTTACTTAGTCTTCACCATAGCCAAGGCTACGTAGCGCACGCTCATCGTCAGCCCAGCCAGACTTCACTTTTACCCAAAGTTCTAAAAAGACTTTGTTATCCAGCATGTCTTCAAGGTCTTTACGAGCTTCACGGCCAATCACTTTCAACTTTTCGCCTTTATTGCCGATCACCATGCGTTTTTGCGTTTCACGCTCAACAAGGATCAAGCCATTAATTTGCCAAACACCGTTTTCTAGCCATTTAAACTGCTCGATTTCAACGGTGACTGAATATGGAAGCTCATCACCCATAAAACGCATCAGCTTTTCACGAATAACTTCTGCCGCCATAAAGCGCATTGAACGGTCTGTTACGTAGTCTTCAGGAAAGTAAAACTCACAAAGCGGTAAACGCTTTTTCACTTCATCTTTGATTAAATCAATATTTTTACCCTGCTTTGCAGAGACTGGCATAATAGCCACAAAATCAAATTTACCACCCAAAAACTGCATGTGCGGAAGCACTAAATCACGGTCTTTAACTTGGTCAATTTTATTCATAACTAATAACACTGGACGACCACTTTGACGTACTTTGTTTAGCACCATCTCATCATCTTCATTCCAGTGTGTGCCTTCAACCACAAAGATTATAAGTTCTACATCGCCAATTGAGCTTGATGCAGCACGATTCATTAATCGGTTAATAGCGCGTTTTTCTTCAACGTGTAAGCCAGGTGTATCCACATAAACAGCTTGGTATTTACCTTCGGTATGAATACCCATGATACGGTGACGTGTAGTTTGTGGCTTACGAGAAGTAATCGACACCTTCTGCTCAACAATATAGTTAAGTAAGGTTGATTTACCTACATTTGGGCGGCCAACAATGGCAACCATCCCGCAGTGCGTGTCTAGCTCTGCAGGTTCTTTGCTAATTAAATCATCAAGATTCATTTTTAAGTATCTTTAAGGCTTTTTCAGCGGCTTTTTGCTCAGCTTTACGACGAGAGCTACCTACTGAGATAATGCTATCCATCCCTTCAACAATACATTCAACCGTGAATGTTTGATTGTGCGCTTGGCCTTTTGTATCTATTACAGTGTAGCCAGGTAACGATAATTTGCGCGCTTGTAAGTATTCTTGAAGTAATGTTTTAGGATCTTTTTGATTTAAGCCCGGCGAAATTGCGTCAAGACGCGACTCGTACCAGCTTAAAATTAACTCACCACATTGTTCAATGTTTGAGTCTAAGAACACTGCCCCAATAATCGCCTCAACGGCATCAGCTAGGGTTGATTCACGGCGAAAACCACCGCTTTTAAGCTCACCTGGACCTAAGCGTAAGTAATCGCCTAAGCCAAATTCAAGGCCGAATTCAGCTAATGTTTGACCACGAACTAAGGTCGAACGCATACGGCTTAAATCACCTTCGCGTGCTTTTGGAAATTTAGTATATAGCGCATTTGCAATCACAAAGCTCAAAATTGAGTCGCCAAGAAACTCTAAGCGCTCGTTATGTTGGCCTTTATGACTACGGTGCGTCATTGCCTGCTCAAGCAAAGCTTGATCAGTAAATGTATAACCTATTCTGTTGTATAACTCTGTTACGTTTTTTTTCATCGTTACTGAATATTACCTAGGCGTTCAAAGCGAACACCAGTTGGAACCCAGCCTGGTAAAAAGTCATCTGGGCCATTTTCAAATTCAAAACTCATCCATATAAAGACGGCTTTACCTACCAAGTTTTCTTTAGGTACAAAGCCCCAAAAGCGACTATCTTGGCTATTATCACGGTTATCACCCATCATGAAATAATGATCGGCAGGAACAACCCACTCGTCTGAGCGTGTACCTGGTTGTTGATAATAACGGCCTTTCATTTCAGGAGCTTGCGGGTTAATCAAAATATTATGATTTACTGTGCTTAGGTTTTCTTCTAAACGCACTAAATTCATAGAACCCTGCTTGAACTCGTCACTATTGAGGATTTCCATATCAATTTTGTTGTATTCATTACACAGCAAATCACCTTGCTGAGTCACACCTACGGCGCATTTCGGCTGAATATAAAGGTGCTTATTGCGATATACAATTTTATCGCCTGGTAAACCAATCGTACGTTTAATGTAATCCACACGCTCATCTAATGGGTATTTAAATACCACAATATCACCACGTTCAGGTTCATCAACGTCAACTAACTGACTACGCCAAATTGGATCTTTGATGCCATATGAGTACTTCTGTACCAAAATGAAGTCACCCACCAATAAGGTTGGCATCATTGAGCCCGATGGAATTTGAAACGGTTCAAAAATGAAAGAGCGGAAAATAGTAATTGCCGCAATCATTGGAAAAATTGATTTAGCCGTTTCAGTGATACTTGGCTCAGGCGCAATTAATGCAGCAGTTTCTTCGTCTAACTCACCACCTGCCGCGTTTTGAGCAAGGGCAATGCGTTGCTGACGCTTTGGCGCAAACATAAAGTGGTCAATTAACCAAATTAATCCTGAGCCTAGCGTTAACAACACTAAGAAAATAGAAAAGTAACCCGCCATGCATTAATTCCTTTATTTACTTCTAATTATTTACCAACTTTAAGGATAGCTAAGAATGCATCTTGAGGTACTTCAACGTTACCTAGTTGCTTCATTCGCTTTTTACCTTCTTTTTGTTTTTGTAGCAGTTTTTTCTTACGACTTACGTCACCACCGTAACATTTCGCGATTACGTTTTTACGTAATTGCTTAACTGTTGTACGCGCAATAACATGCTGCCCAATCGCTGCTTGAATCGCAATATCAAACTGCTGACGTGGAATTAAGTCTTTCAGTGCTTCAGCTAACTGACGACCACGTGATTGTGCAATATCGCGGTGTACAATAATAGCTAACGCATCAACACGCTCACCATTAATCAATACGTCAACACGTACCATGTCTGAAGCTTGGAAATGTTTAAAGTTATAATCAAGTGATGCAAAACCACGGCTTGTTGATTTTAACTTATCGAAGAAGTCCATTACTACTTCAGCCATCGGTAATTCGTACGTCACCGCAACTTGCTTACCATGGTAGCTCATTTTAGTTTGCATACCACGCTTTTCAACACAAAGCGTAATTACGTTACCTAAAAATTCTTGCGGTACTAATATGTTAGCTTCAACAATTGGCTCACGGATTTCAAGAATATTATTCACCGGCGGTAAGTCAGACGGGTTATCTATCTGTTTAGTTCCGTCTTTAGTCTCTACTTCGTAGATTACTGTTGGTGCAGTTGTAATAAGATCAATGTCGTATTCACGCTCAAGACGCTCTTGGATGATTTCCATGTGAAGCATACCTAAGAAGCCACATCGGAAACCAAAGCCTAGTGCTGTTGAGTTTTCTGGCTCGAAGAATAACGAAGCATCGTTCAAACTCAGTTTATCAAGCGCATCACGGAATGATTCATAGTCATCAGATGAAATTGGGAACATACCTGCGTAAACCTGTGGTTTAATACGCTGGAAGCCTGGTAAGCGCTCTGGAGCAGAGTTACGCTGTAAAGTAATAGTATCACCTACTGGTGCACCATGAATTTCTTTAATACCCGCAATTACGAAGCCAACTTCACCGGTTTTCAAGATGCCCGTGTTAGTTTGCTTTGGTGTAAAAATACCTACTTTATCTGCGATATGAACTTGATCATTCGACATGATCTTAATTTTATCGCCTGAGCGTAATTCACCGTGTTTAATACGTACTAATGACACAACACCTTGGTATGGGTCAAACCATGAGTCAATGATAAGCGCTTGTAGTGGCTTATCTTTGTCGCCTTCTGGTGGCGGGATATCTTTAACAATGATTTCGAGTACTTCTTCAATACCAATACCTGTTTTAGCACTACATTGCACAGCATCTAAGGCATCGATACCAATGATGTCTTCAATTTCTTCTGCTACACGAAGTGGATCAGCTTGTGGTAAGTCGATCTTATTTAGAACTGGAATAACTTCTAAGTCCATTTCAATTGCTGTGTAGCAGTTAGCTAAGGTTTGTGCTTCTACACCTTGACCCGCATCAACAACTAAAAGTGCACCTTCACAGGCTGCAAGTGAGCGTGATACTTCGTATGTGAAGTCAACGTGTCCTGGCGTGTCGATAAAGTTTAACTGGTATGTTTCGCCGTCTTTAGCTTTATAATTTAGCGTTACACTTTGCGCTTTGATGGTAATACCACGCTCACGCTCAATGTCCATTGAATCTAACACCTGCTGCTGCATTTCACGGTCTGTTAAACCACCACAAACTTGGATAAGACGGTCAGAGAGAGTCGATTTACCATGGTCAATATGGGCGATGATCGAAAAATTACGGATATGCTTCATAAACTGGATTCTAAACTTCTATATAAAATGGACTAAGTGTATAAAGCGGCAATTTTACATTTAATTGGCTTTAATCACCATCTATTTGAGTGAAAGGAATAGCAATTGGGTGAATTTTTATTACTTTAATATCATGCTTTAGGCTCTTAACCCTTGATTTAGCTATCACATAGCCCGTTAAGCCACCAATGGCGGCTGCTAAAATTTGCCAGCCCTCAGCAAGCGAAAAAGCCGCAAATGCGATTAAAGCAAACCCTAAACTAAACAAAAGTGGTAGCATATAAACAGCCATTGCATGTTTGACCAAGTGGCTATCATCGAGTGCCAAGGTTACTTTTTGCCCTACCTGTAGCTCTTTTTCGAATGTATAAGGAAAGGTTTTTTTTGCTGTTCCGAACAGCTTAGCAAAGATCTGCGAACCGCAGCGACCATTACAGCCAGCGCAAGCTTGCTTTTGCTCTGCTTCTAAATTCGCTGTCGTGCCTTTAACTGACACGACAGAGAGTGTTTGTTCAATCATAATTTAAAGAGGTCGCGCTACCGACTCTGCTATAGCTTTGGCTGTCATAGCTGGGATATTACCAACAACCGATACATCAAAGCTACCACCATTGTGAACATAGACCGTCGTCGCACCTGATGTTAAAGCACCACTTGCACGTTTACCGGGTAAGGGTCTTTGAATAAAAACAGACACTTCAACAAACCCATCTGAATATAAATAATAGTCAGCAAGTTCATTGTTTAAGTCGAGTTTATGACGGTCTGATTTTAACAGCTTAAAGCCATCAGGGAGCCAGCCAATTTTCCAATCATTCGCTGCGCCGTCGCTATCACTGGCAATATCATTCGTTGAAAGCACAGCAGGAAACTCACGGTTTTGCATTTCAACTAACATCGGCGCAGGTTGCTCTGTAACGCTAATATGAGTTAGTTGTAATTGCTCTAGCATCTCACCTTTGTGATTTACATAGGCTGATTTAAGTAACAACGAAGACTCTGTATCAAGCCAGATCCAATAGTTGTATTTGTATTCATCTTTAGATTCGATGCGCACTAACTGCGCAGAACGACCAGCAATACGACCTTTTCCGCCAAGAACAAAGTCATAATGAGCACTTAGTCTATCGATGTCTTTAAAAAGCACTTCGGGAATAGGGCCAGCTATAGAGTCTGTTTTGACTGAATAAGGCTCAGAATGCGGTTCAAAATAAGTAACTTGATCATCAACACGCACCATTTCAAGACCAGCACCGTTAAGCAAACTTAAATGCTCAAGTTCGATATCATTTTGTTTTGCATGTAACCATCGATACGGTTCCATCGCTTGGCCTTTTACAACTACAAACGATGCATCAAAATTGCGAGTATGAACGGCCGTAGCCATATCATGTAATAATGTTTTGGCGGGATTTTCGTCGCTAGCAATGGCAGGGGCCGTTAATACCAGCGACAAAATAAAAGTAAAAACTTTCATTTAATTAGTTTTTTTCCTCTTCTGCATTTTCTGCAGTTTGCGATTCTTCTAGCGAATATGCAACACGCGCTTGACGTTGATGTTCAAGAACTAATGCACCAATACGTTGCTGTTGTAATTCACGTAAACCTTGCTGAGCATTCTCTAACGCAGGTTGCTCAGATGAGTAACTTACCGGAGAAGCCATACCGGTTAACGGTACTGTTTGTAAGGTTGGAATGTCATTTTGTGGTACTTCGGTGTTTTGTGGCAAAGTTTGTACGCCCACAATCGCAAACATAGCAACACTGGCAGCAATTGCCACTTGGGCAAATGGACGACGCCAATTAAATGCTACTACGTTATCTGTGCCTGTTGCCGCCACGATTTCTTCGCTTTTTGGTACCGTTGTTTTATTCGCGAAATCAGCGTATACAGGTTCTTGCTCAAGTGCTTCAGCCACTGCATCTGCAATGTCAAAGTTAAAAGCGTTATTATTTGCCTCAGCACGCATTACATCACCAATCATTGCGTAACGACCAAATGTAGACACATCGTCGTTTGTGATCGCTTGATCAGTTAACTGCTGCTCGCCGTCAAGTAACGCGGATAACTGCTCATTATCCAACTTGTTAACGTCTGCTTTTGTCATACTAAGACTCACCTATTAATGGATTCAATTTATTATCAATCGCCTCACGGGCACGGAAAATACGTGAACGTACCGTTCCCACAGGACAATCCATAACCACGGCTATTTCTTCATAGCTCATACCTTCAATTTCACGAAGGGTAATCGCGGTTTTAAGATCTTCAGGCAAACTATCAATCGTATTAAAAATTACAGCACGTACTTCGTCACTTAATAACAGGTTTTCTGGCGATGCGTTTGAACGCATAGCATCAGCACTGTCATAAAACTCTGCCTCTTCGGCATCAACATCGTTAGCTGGGGGCTTACGGCCCTGAGCAACTAAGTAATTTTTAGCACAATTTACGGCGATACGGTATAACCAAGTATAAAAGGCGCTATCCCCTCTAAAGTTAGGCAATGCACGGTAGGCTTTAATAAAGGCTTCTTGTGCGACATCAGCAACATCACCTTGGTTTGATACATAACGTGAAATCAAACCTGCAATTTTATTCTGATATTTTCTAACTAATAGGTTGAAGGCGTTTTTATCTCCTTGCTGGACCCTTTTAACTAGCGCTAAATCCAAATCCTGCTCGCTCATTCGAGCCGGTACTCCTCTGTTTGATTCTTGCTTGCTATTCATATACTCGCCATTGTTTACACAAACTCTGACTGCACCATGAATATAAAAGTTCAGTTTAAAATGATTTTTTTATAAAATAGCACGCAAATAAATTGAGTCATACCAATCTTATTACACGGAAATCCTAATAACTGCCTAAAAATCAACGGTTATCTATATTAAATTCACAATTCAAAACAGTTAACAATAAACTGTTTATGTGACGATAAAACTAATAAGATTGGTATAACGTATTAAAATGACTAATAGTGTTAAAGCAAATATGGTACATATACGTATACCACATAAAAATTTATTTGCTCAAACTTTTGGCACTACTAGCCGAGCATTGTAACCGCAAAGACCACAGACATGAACCAAAATAAACATCACATTACTGATGTCGCTATCATTGGCAGCGGCGCCGCTGGCCTTTCTCTTGCTTTATCTCTAGCTAATCACTGTAAAGTGACAGTACTTAGTAAAGGAGCGTTAACCGAAGGTTCTACCTTATATGCTCAAGGTGGTATTGCAGCAGTATTTGACAAAAAGAATGACAGCATTGAATCTCATGTTGAAGACACGTTGGATGCAGGTGGCGGATTATGTGACCGCGACGCAGTCCACTACACCGCTAGCAATGCTAAAAAGTGTTTAAAGTGGCTCATTGAACAAGGCGTGCCTTTTGATATGGAATTTGATTCAAAAGGTAAAGAACGTTTCCATTTAACCCGCGAAGGCGGTCACAGCCATCGTCGCATATTACATGCTGCTGATGCTACAGGTCGTGCAGTACAAACGACCTTAATTAGCCAAGTTCAAGCACACCCTAATATCACCCTATTAGAAAACTACAATGCCATTGATTTAATCACTGATAAAAGCCTAGCTAAAAAAGGCAAACATGTTCATGGCTTATATGTTTGGAACTGTGTCGATAAAAAAGTTGAAACAATTAAAGCAAAGTTCGTTTCACTTGCAACAGGTGGTGCAAGTAAAGTGTACTTATATACCTCTAACCCTGATGTATCCAGTGGTGATGGTATCGCTATGGCATGGCGCGCTGGGTGTCGTGTCGCTAATATGGAGTTTAATCAATTCCACCCAACTAGTTTATATCACCCAGAACTGCAAAACTTTTTAATCACAGAAGCAATGCGAGGTGAGGGAGCTTACTTAAAACGCCCTGACGGCACCCGCTTTATGAAAGATTTTGACGAACGCGGAGAACTTGCTCCTCGCGATATCGTTGCTCGCGCTATCGATTTTGAAATGAAACGCCTTGGCGCGAACTGTGTATACCTTGATATTAGTCATAAAGAAAAAGATTTTATCATTGAGCATTTCCCGACTATCTACGCAAAATGCTTAAGTGTTGGTCTCGACATTACCAAAGAAGCCATTCCGGTAGTACCCGCTGCACACTATACCTGCGGTGGTGTTATGACCGACTTCAATGGCCGCACAGATTTAGACAACCTTTATGCGGTTGGCGAAGTAGCTTACACAGGCTTACATGGTGCTAATCGCATGGCCAGTAACTCACTACTTGAATGTATTGTATTTGCTCATGCTGCCGCAAAGGATATTTTAAGCAAAATAGATTCAAGCCCAGCCCTTGAAGCTTTACCACTATGGGATGAAAGTCGTGTAACTAACTCAGACGAAGAAATTGTTATTACCCATAATTGGCATGAGCTAAGATTATTTATGTGGGATTACGTCGGTATTGTCCGTTCTACAAAACGCTTAGAGCGCGCGCTTCACCGAGTAGAGTTACTACAGCAAGAAATTCATGATTACTACGCTAACTTTAGGGTTACAAATAATTTGTTAGAACTTCGAAACTTAGTGCAGGTCGCAGAGCTTATTATTCGCAGCGCACTTGAGCGCAAAGAAAGCCGTGGCCTTCATTACACTATTGATTATCCTGAGCAAAACGAGAATCCCACACCAACAATTTTAACCCCTAAGACGGTTGCTGCACTGCAATAATCGCACGCTTTAACCGCGAATAACTCATTTCATCAACACTGGCTGCATTAATTATCAGCCAGTGTGATTTATAAAACCCCGCCAGCCTTAGCACTACAAAATTAGCAAACACATAACTTTTAGCCATTATCTGGCCTTGAATTTTAAGATTGTCGTTCACGAACCTAAGCTCTGCTTGCTCTAAAATAATAACGCCATTTTCAGGCTGCGCATGTTGGGCTTTTTTAAAACACAGAATGGCTAGAAAAAGACAAGCTAAACACGCCAAAAGCTGAGCAATAACATGCTGGTAAGCAAAGCATAATATGATGGCTATCAAGCAAAAAAAGACCACAAAGGGTTTGTGGTCTGTGGTGTTATTTGTAACGGTAAATCTATACACGAACTCGGTCTAAAATTAACGCGACCATACCGTTTAGCTCTGGGTCCTTACACTCTTCGTGACCCATAAACCATGCGAATAAATCAGGATCATCGCACTCAAGTAAGCGTTGAAAAACAGCTTGCTGTTCTTTTGATAGTGAGTCAAACGCTTCTTCAACGAATGGCATAAATAAAACATCTAGTTCTAACATACCGCGACGGCATGCCCAACGAATACGTTCTTTACTGTGAATTTCAGTCATTTTAAACCTCGTACTTATTTGTCTGCAGTTTACCAAATTGCTATCGAATAAACAGCTATTTAAATTGCTACCCTAACTAAGTTATCATTAGCGCTCATTCATATCGTAAAGAAGGTTTTTATGTCGACTGTTTACGCATGTCCTTTATCTTATTCACTTATCAGCCTGACAGGCAAAGATAAGTTATCTTACCTTCACGGACAAATCACGCAAGATATCAACAAGTTAAGCAATGATAACTTCCTTTGGGCTGGCCACTGTAATGCAAAAGGCAAACTTTGGGGTGTGTTTAGGTTGTTTTCTCACCTTGACAGCTATTACCTGGCAGGTTCAAAGCCTGAGGTAGAACAATCTCTAGTCGAGTTAAAAAAATATGCTGTATTTTCGCAAGTAGAAATTCAGCAATCTGAAAAACAGCTAATTGGCTTATTAGGTGATGACCTAACAGCGGCTTTAGAAACCTTAGCAATTACTTTTGATGATGAGCATAGCGCAGTCGATTTTGCTGACGGTAAAGCCCTCAAGCTTGCAAATAACCGCGTATTACTTATGGTCAATGATGAGTTTAGCTTACCTGATAACGTAATAGCGCTTGAAGATGACGCTCCATGGCAACAAGCAGCTATTGCTGCTGGTGAGCCATCATTAAATAGCGATGCTATTGGTGAATACGTACCGCAAATGGTTAACTTGCAAGCGCTCGGTGGTATCAGTTTCAGAAAAGGCTGCTACACAGGGCAAGAAACCGTAGCCCGTATGAAATACCTAGGCAAAAATAAACGTGCTATGTATATCGTGTCAGGCAAAGCTGAAGGCTTACTTGATGAGCTTGAACTTGAAACACAAATGGGCGAAAACTGGCGCCGTGCCGGCAAGCTTATCAGCCAAAGTTATAATCAACAAACGCAAACCTTAATGGGTCTGGTTGTGCTTCCTAACGATAATGAAGCAGGCCAAATTTTGCGGGCAAAACACCTCCCTCAGGTAGAGTTATCAATTCAAGCTCTGCCTTACTCTCTCGAAGATGAATAAATAGGAATGACTATGATCGTAGCAGCAAACAAAGTGGTAAAAATGCATTATTCAGTATTGGATAATAACAAAAACACCATCGACAACTCTTTCGATGGTGAGCCACTAGTGTTCATCGTTGGCACAGGTTACTTAATTCCAGGCCTCGAAAATGCGCTATTAGGTAAAGAAGCAGGCGACACATTCAGCGTAACCGTTGAACCAGAGCAAGGCTATGGTGAGCGTCACGATGACCTAATGCAAGCAGTACCAAAATCAATGTTTGAAGGTATGGAAATTGAAGTTGGTATGCAGTTCCGCGCTACGACAGATGCTGGCGACCAATCAGTGATGATCATCGAAATTCAAGACGAAGACGTCATTGTAGATGGTAACCACCCTCTTTCAGGTATTACGCTACATTTTGATGTTGAAGTACTTGAAGTACGCGATGCAACTGAAGAAGAGTTAGCACATGGTCATGTGCACGGTGAAGGTGGTTGTGGTCACAGCCATTAAAATATAGACATAAAAAAAGCGCCTATGGCGCTTTTTTTATGTCTATATACTGCTGTCAAATAGCTGATCATTTACTCTGCTTCTGACGTAGCCTCTTTGCTAATTTCTGGTACAGCTTCAGTAATATGCAATTTAAGTGCAGCAAGTAAACCATCTTGGTCGTTGGTTCCTAAGCGATAGTGAGTACCGTCTTTCATTGCCAGTTCTACAGCACTGAATCCTGATACACTATAAACCCAACCATCATGAGTAATACGAAGGCCTATGCCATGTCGAAATGAGTTACTTACCGCTCGAACAGAATCAATCTCATCAAAAGCTACTGTTTTACCAAATACACCAGGTCCAAATGCCCAGCTTACGGTTTTATCGTTGACCTTGATGGTTAAACCATGGAATAAAAAGGCCACCAGCACCAAAATAGCGCTAAACACCATGAGCGGAATATCTGCACCAATTAAATTCCAAGCTAGGGCGATGAAGCCGCCAATCCAGCCTAATATAACAAAAATAAAAATAGCGTACTGCTTATGTTGATACATAGTGAGGTATTCTCTTAAAAGCTATAAACAAAGGTCGCACTCAGCTCAGAATCGTACTTAAGCTTATCTTCCTCTGGTTTTGAGTTATAGCGATACATATAGGTAAATTTGAGTGAAACATCACCCATGATTTTGCTGATCAATGAGGTTTCTGATTTTAAACGCGAGTTTAACCCTGACAACGATTGCTCATAACTAACGTCTTGATTAAAGCGAGTTCGCGCAGAGACCGTACGCTCCCACTGCAGCGCTAAACGAAGTAGATAACCCGTTTTTGTTTGATCTTCTTCTGTAGCCGTATCTTGATCAGCCACCGAACGATATAAACCAGGGCCAACATCGATATCGACTTTATTCTTACTGCCTTGATAAATGCGATTACCGTAACCAGTCGCTACTGTGCTCTTAAACTCAAGACCACTAAATTTATCTCGCTCGTAGTCACCATAAATGAAAAACGACTCATTTTTCACATTTAACTTATAGTTGCCTTGGCCTGATACAAATATTCGATCAGCTGAGACTTCTTCATCACCGGTTTCTTCATTGCGGTCACGTTTGTATAAAGTATCGAGCTTAAATTGGTTGCGCCATTTTTCAAAATCTTGGTAGAGATTACCTTTGAGTTTGAAACTAGTTGAGTTAGTATTGCCACGACTTACCATAAAGCCAAACTCCATATCTCCATACAGCAACTCGCCTTTATGAATTTTATGAATTTCTTCTTCTGATAATTGTCCGTATTCATGAAAGTCTTCAAACGGATCAACAGCAAAAGCCTGCCAACTGCATACGAGCAGGGCGGGCAAAATAATTCGTTTTATTGAATTAAAACAACTAAAAGTAGAGTCAAACATCGGCTGGAGAGTTATTCGCTATCTTTCCATAGGATGTGGCAAAACGGTGCATCTTTGTCTCGGCTAATTAATATTTTCGCAAATAAAATATCTTGATTGTCGAATTCAAGCCCTACTAAGACTTGCACAAACAGCTCAGGTTCAATTTCTAGTGCAACAAAATCTTGCCACTGCTCGTCAGGCTCACCTTCTTCAATAAAGCCAAGCTCTTCTCTGTGCTCGTTAAAATAAGCAATATCTTGCTCGCTTAAGTTATCAGGCGCTAACTCTAAAAAGATATCATAAGCCTGATGAGTTACTTCTTCTTCACTGTATAAGCGTGGACCAGCCATTCCTTAAACCTCTGCACATGTGTATCGCTTTGAATTCGGCTATGATAACAAACCTCTTTTGAGTTTTACCAAAAAAAAAGCCAGGTTACCCTGACTTTTTTGTAATTTTAAGAATTTTTACTCTGAACTCGCTGTGCCTTTTATTTTTTCACGCATTGATTGCACTAATGTATAAAATAGCGGAACTAACAAGGTGCCAAAGATGGTTGCAGCTAGCATCCCAAATAACACGGTAATACCGAGCGATATACGACTACCTGCCCCTGCGCCACTTGCAAACACCAGCGGTAATACACCAAGCACAAACGAGAGTGCCGTCATTAATACAGCCCTAAAGCGTAATCTTGCAGCGTTAAGAGCCGCTTCAAAAATACTTTTACCTGCCGCGCGCTCTTCCATAGCAAATTCAACAATTAAAATAGCGGTCTTGGTGGATAGACCAATCAGGAGCACTAAACCAACCTGCGCATAGATGTTGTTTTCCATACCAATCACATATAGCGCAAGCATGGCGCCAAATAACGCCAGCGGTACCGCTGCAATTACCGAGAACGGAATTGTCCAACTTTCGTATTGCGCTACTAAGAATAGATAAACAAACACCACCGCTAAGCCAAACAAGATGGGCGCCATATTTCCGGCTTCAATCTCTTGTTTCGATTGCCCAGCCCACTCATAGACATAGCCCGTTGGTAGCTGCTCAGCCAACTCTTGCATTGCTTTAATAGCATCACCACTGGCATAACCCGCTGCTGGCTGTCCGCTAATACTGGCGCTGCGATATAAATTAAAATGGGTCAAACTTGTTGGACCAAGAATTGGCTCAAGTTTAGCTAAAGTGGTGAGCGGCACCATTGCCCCCTCATCATTTCGTACATAGTAGTACTGCAAGTCTGCAGGGTTTTGACGAAAACGGCTTTCCGCCTGCATGATAACGCGGTAAGTACGGCTAAATTGGTTAAAGTCATTAATGTATAACGACCCTAATTGCGCCTGTAAAGTTAAGAAAATATCACTAAGCGCTACCCCTTGAGCTTTTGCCTTATTACGGTCAATTTCAAGAAAATACTGTGGAACGTTCGCTCTAAATGTACTGTAAACATTAGAAAGCTCTGGACGCTGGTTGGCTTCATAAATCAGGCCATTTAACACTTGTGCAAGCTCAGCAGGCTCACGCCCTTCGCTGTCTTGTAATCTAAACTCAAAGCCAGCACTCGTGCCAAGACCCGGTATTGAAGGAGGATTAAATGCCATGATTTGCGCATCTGGCATAGCCCAAAACTGACCCATTAAACGCGTCAGTACCGCGCGTAATCCAAGCTCCGGACTTGTACGCTCTTCCCAATCTTTGAGCACGACGATACCCAAAGCATTATTAGAACCTGCACCACCTAGTAATGAAAAGCCAGATACCGCAATAAAATCGGTTGCGGCAGGTTCATTTTTCACTATATCACCCAGTTTGTGCATCACTTCTTTAGTACGACCGCTTGCTGCGGCATCAGGTAATTGCACATCAACAAAAAGAAATCCTTGGTCTTCTGCTGGAACAAAGCCCGTAGGAACTGTTTTCACCAACCACCCTGCCGCAGCAAAAATAACCACTGCAAACAGCGCCATTCTTGCTGTGCGTTTTAAGATAAATTGAATAACCTTACTGTAGCCACTGGTCGAGCGAGTAATAATATTTTCGAAAGGCGCTAACCATTTAATCGGCTTCATGGCCTTTTCATTTAACAATAAAGCACACAAAGCAGGGCTTAATGTCAGTGCGTTTAAAGAAGAAATGAGTACCGCAAACGAAATAGTCACCGAGAACTGTTTATAAAGCTCCCCTGTTATTCCGGGCATAAAGCCAACAGGCACAAACACCGCAAGCAATACTAAGGTCGTTGCCACTATTGGCCCCGATACCTGCTCCATCGCTTTTGTGACCGCTTCTTTAATTGGCAATTTTTCTTCTTTAAGTATTCGCTCAACGTTTTCAATTACAATAATGGCATCATCCACAACAATACCTATTGCAAGGACTAAACCGAATAAAGTGATCAAGTTGATGGAGTAATCCATCATCATCATAAACGCGAAAGTCCCCACTAACGATACTGGAATAGCAACCGTTGGAATAAGCGTAGCGCGCCAATTTTGTAAGAATAAAAACACGACTAAAATAACCAAGCCGACCGCTTGAACAAGAGTAATAACCACTTCGTCAATAGAACGATTGATGAACTCTGTTGTGTCGTAAGGGATTGAGTACTCAACACCATCCGGTAGCTGTTTAGCAAGCTCTGCCATACGTGCTTTTACATCAGCAGCAACTTGAGTCGCATTCGCTTCTGTCAGCTGATAAATAACAATAAACGCAGTGTCTTGCTGGTTTAGCTTTGCTGTTGTACTGTAACTTGCTGCACCTAATTCAATACGTGCAATATCGTTTAAGCGTACAAAGTTGCCATCTTTGCTTGAGCGAATAATGGTTTGACCAAATTCTTCAGGGGTTTTTAAGCGCCCTTTAGCTTGAATTGAATATTCAAACTGCTGACTCGGTTCAGAAGGCGCAGCACCAAGCTTACCCGCAGCGACTATGGTATTTTGCTCTTGCAACGCAGCTCGAACCTCTGACACCGTTAATCCAAGTGATGCCATCCGATCAGGGCGTAACCACAAGCGCATAGAATAAGTTTGCTCGCCCATTACTTCAGCAGATGCAACTCCATTAATACGCCCTAATGGCTCTGTTAAATAGTTTGTCGCATAATTACTCAAGAAAATTGCGTCGATATTTTCTTGGTTCGAATATAAGTTAATACCCAGTAGCATCGAGCTCGATTTTTTCTTAACCGACACACCTTGACGTTTCACCTCTTCAGGTAAGCCTGCTTCAGCGAGTGCGACGCGGTTTTGTACGTTAACTTGGGCTATATCTGTGTCTGTTCCGACCTTAAAGTACACAGTTATATTAGCCGTACCGTTATTAGAAGATGTTGATTCGATATACATCATATCTTCAACACCATTAACCTGCTCTTCTATGGGCCTGATCACCGACTCTTCAACTATTTGTGCACTTGCACCTGGGTAACTGGCACTAATTTGAACTTGCGGAGGTGTAATTTGCGGGTACATATTCACTGGCAACAATGCCATTGAAATTAAACCTGCAATAGTAATAACAATCGATATTACCAAGGCAAACTTTGGGCGAGATATAAAAGTTTTACTGATCATATCTCAATCCTAAGAGTTAGCTTTGCTTGAAATAGTGCCAGTTGTCTCATCGACGTTTTTTTCAACCGCTTTCACTTCAGCACCTTGGCGAACTTTTTGTAAACCTTCGATTATGACTTTTTCACCAGCTTCTAAGCCTGACTCAACCACCCACATAGCATTAATGCGACGACCAAGTTTGACGATACGCATAGCAACTTTATTTTCATCATCAACAACAAGTACAAACTTACCTTGCTGGTTTTCTTGTACCGCTACTTGTGGAATTAATGCCAGCTCCTGTTTATTGGTACTTTCAACGATTAAGGTAACAAATAAGCCAGGCATAACTATGCCATCAGGGTTATCAAATTCAGCTCTAAGCTCAACCGTACCTGTGTTTCGATTAATTTTAGTATCTGCGAAATCCAGTACACCTTTGTCAGGAAATGTCGAGTTATTCGGTAAACGCAAAGTTAAGTCAATGGGCACATCACGAGGGTCTTTATCTGAAGGTGCTTGATGTTGCTGGCGATAAGAGATGTAATCTGCTTCTTCAACCTGAAAGCTCACGTAAATTGGGTCAACATCGGTAAGCTCTGCGAGTTCATTTGATGATGGACCAACAATATTGCCAACATCATAATTTACTTTACCAATACGCCCTGCAAACGGTGCACGAATATCTGTATAACTTAAATTAAGCTTTGCTTTTTCAAGCTCTGCCTCAGCCGCTTTTACAGCTGCAGCCGTTTGCTCAAAGTTAGTAGTGAGTTTATCGAGGTCTGATTGTGAAATAAAACCTTGTGCGGCCACATCTCTTCCGCGCTTTAAATCACGTTCAGCAGCATCCGCTGCAGCAATTTTACTTTTCAGGTCAGCTTCAACTTCTGCGACCGTTGAGCGATATTCAGATGGGTCAATCCTTAGTAAAAGCTGATCTTTTTCAACAGACGAGCCTTCATTAAAGTGACGTTCTATTAATTCCCCCTCAACTCGGGCTCTAATTGCGACCTCTTGGAATGCTTCAGTACGCGCAACAAATTCTCGGTAATTACCAACTTCTTGTGTGACGACATTAAATACTGATACGGCCGGTGGCGGCGTAGCTTGTTGTTGTGCTTTATCATCTGAACAGCCAACCATTGTGGTTGTTAAAGCTACTGAAAAAGCAGCAAAAGCCAAAGAACGAGATGATTGTTTAGTTATGCGAGCTGTGTTGCGCATCAGCATATTTTTACTCCTTGTAGCGCGACTTAAAGCTAAGTCTAGTCGTGTCATGGGATTTTGTGAAAGTATCTAACTATTCACAAAACCAAACTAGCTATGAACTAGCATCTTTGTTTTAAAAATATACATCAATTTGTAACTAAATATATGACAAGGTTACCCATTTTTGGAAAATATAGTGATTCCTTGCGACACATCAGCAATTCTTTACTTAGTTGTAATTAACTCGTAAGCTCTAGCAAACAGGTCAGAGGAGTTACCATGATAAAACTAGAAATAAAACAACAAGTCGCATGGGTTAGCCTTGTTCGTCCCGAGAAACAAAATGCACTAAGTTTTGCTATGTTTGTTGAGCTTTCAAACGTAATAAAAAAAATTGAACGCGATCGCAATTTACGCGCTGTCGTTATATCTGGCGAAGGTGGACACTTTTGCTCTGGGCTAGATGTTGCTGCGGTGATGAAAAAGCCGAGTAATATCGTCAAACTCTTATTCAAATGGTTACCAGGAAACCAAAACCTAGCGCAGAAAGTCGTGTTAGGTTGGCAAGATTTAAGTATTCCTGTGATTGCTAAAATTAACGGACATTGCTTTGGTGGCGGCATGCAAATCGCACTCGGTGCTGATTACCGCATCGTCGATAAAAATGCCAAATTAGCCATCATGGAAGCGCGTTGGGGCCTTTGCCCAGATATGGGGGCTAACGTGGTACTTGCTGGCTTGATGAAACGCGACCAAGCTCTTTGGTTGGCAAGTCATGCAGGCCCTATCTCGGCTGAAGACGCAAAAGAATATGGCTTAGTTACGCAACTAACTGATGACATTGATAAACAAACAGACGCTGTACTCGAAACACTGATGGCCCGCTCGCCGGATACCCTTGCTGCAATTAAACGAATTACTCAGCAAAGCTATCGCTCACAGCAGCGCAAAATTCTCGCTAAAGAAACATGGAGTCAAATTCGTTTACTGATGAACCCTAATACCAAAAAGGCTATTGCGAAGGCGAAAGGCGCTGAAGACATCAAATTTAATAATGCAAAATCATGGTAAGCTAAAGTCGCATAGTACAACTGACAAGGGTATGATGTAGTTGTACTTTATTCGCAATCATCCTGACTCATGAAATACCTCATCAGTAGTATCATTATTCTTGGCTGTTTAGCCGTTGCTAAATATTTGACGGCTTTGCTTGAAAGCTCTTTCCCTGCCCCATTGCTAGGTATGGTGTTACTGCTTGTATTACTGTTAACGGGCCTAGTGAAAGAACAACACTTAAAACCGACAGCCAGCCCTTTACTTAATTATATGCCGTTATTTTTCATCCCAGCTGGGGTTGGCATTATTGAGCACCTAGGTTTAATTACACAGAATTGGCCTTTATTACTGACTATTTTTTTTGTAGTGCCACTGACCAGTGTTTTACTAATAGGCTCTGTTATTGCTTACTTTAAAGGACGTGAAAATGACAGTTAGTTTATGGTGGCTAAGCGTTCCTTTTATTATTGCTCTCTTCTTAGTGTTACGCTTTTTGAACTCTAAAGCACACCATGCCATTCCCAAAGCACTTAGCAACCCTGTGTGCTGGGCAATTGTCTTAATTGCGGCGCTGTTAGTGATATTTAAACTCCCTTATGCACCTTTTGCCGAACACAGTAAAATTTTAAGTTGGTTACTTGAGCCTGCGATTGTGGCTTTAGCTTTACCGCTTTATCAGCAATTTATACATGTAAAAAAGAACCTACTATTAATTCTTATAAGTTGTAGTTTAGGGGTATTCAATGCGACGCTGGTAGCATCGCTAATATGCTATATTTTTGACGCACCCACGCAGTTAAGTGCATCACTTGCCAGCTTGTCAGTAACGACACCGATCACTTTATTAGTGACAGAATCACTGGGGGGCATTCCCTCTTTGGCCGCAGCAATGGTGATCTTTATTGGCGTATTAGGGGCTATTTTTGGTAATTTGATTTTCTCGCTGATAAATATTCGCAACGCTCAAGCAAAAGGCGTTGCCATTGGCACTGCATGTCACGCCATTGGTACAGCGTCATTGATTGCTGATCAGCCAAAAGCTGGCGCCTTTGCCTCTGTAGCTATGGCATTAAGCGCACTACTAAGCGCTATTATAGTGCCAATACTCTATCCTGTTATTCAGCATATTCTGGTATAGTCAACGCTCGCAGTAACCTTGTTAGGAAAACACATGATTGACTCAGAAATACAACAAGTCGAAAAATACTACAATCTGATAATGGAATATTTAGTCACCTATAGCATGCAAATTGTAGGTGCCATCTTAATTCTATTTTTTGGCTTATGGATTGCGCAAAAAGTATCGAATATGGTGGCTGGCCTCATGCAGCGTCATAATATCGATATCACCCTCACCAACTTTGTCAGTAATGTCATAAAAGTATTGCTGATCATCATGTTCTTAGTTATTGCCCTTGGTAAAATAGGCATTAGCGTCACGCCTTTTGTGGCAGCGATTGGTGCCGCATCATTAGGTGCAGGTTTAGCAATGCAAGGCATGCTCTCAAACTACGGCGCTGGTCTTGCGATCATTGCAACAAGGCCATTTGTCGTTGGCGATACTATCGAAGTGAAAGGAGTAAGCGGACAAGTTAAAACCATTGAGCTTGGCCACACGATTCTTATTAACGAAGAAAAAGTCGAAATCACCATTCCTAACAAACATATTGTTGGCGAGATTTTACATAACTCGTTTAGCTATTCACTAGTCAAAGGCGAAATAGACATAGCTTATGATGCAAATGCTGACCTAGCTATTGAGCTTATCGAAAAAGTCTTAAACGATCATGAGCTAGTTAGTGACTCTCCTCACGCACAAGTAGGTATTGAGCGCTTTGCACAAAGCGGTGTTACCTTGAGCTATCGCTTTTGGGTGCCAACCACCAAAATTATAGAGACTAAATTAGCGGTTAACCGCAATGTATTTAAAGCAATTCAGGGGGCGGATATCGAAATTCCTTTCCCACAACGGATTGTTACCCTGAATCAAAATTCCGAAAAAGGCGCTTAATAGCCTTTTTACTAGTTCGACGACAGTGATTGTGTTTGTTTAAAACATTGTAGTACAATTTAAATGATAACAATTACTATCATCAATTAACGTCGAGCTATTTTTACCATGAGTAAACGTCTTTGGTTCCAACTACATGGTTGGTTTTCGCTCCCTTTGTGGGTGCTATTTTGCTTTATCTGTATCACAGGTACTGTGTCTGTGATAAGCCATGAGCTTACTTGGCTCACTAACAGTGAAGCACGTGCAAACAACCCAAATGACTTACCAGCACTAGGTGTTGATCAAGTTATTAGTAGCGTTGAAAAAGCCTACCCTACAGCTGATGTGATGAGTGTTCTCACTTATGAGCCTTATCTGGTGAATGCTGTTATTTTCACCGATACTGACAAACCTTATGCTGTGGCCTACGTCAATCAATATACAGGCGAAGTACAAGCGGTTAATGACACGATCTCTTTTATTGAATTTATGCGTACCCTACACGGCTGGCTATTCTTCCCTTGGCAAGAAGGTTACAGCGTAGGTTACTACCTAGTCAGCACCATGGCTTTTGTCATTTTAGGTGCGCTAGTAACAGGCTTAGTGATTTATAAAAACTTTTGGCGTGCATTTAGTCAGCCAAAACTACGTTTTAACCAAGGTAAAAAAACCTTTCTAAAAGATTTACATACCCTAAGTGGCGTTTGGTCAATTTGGTTTATGGCTGTGATGGCTTTGACTGGCCTGTGGTATTTAGTACAAGCCATCATGTGGCATAACGAAATAGACATAGAAGAGCACGCACCGCTAGTGGCTGTGTCAGCCTTACCTGCAGATAAACAAACACCGCCTACAGACTTAAAAGCGGCATTAGCGATTACCAAAGAGAAATACCCAGATTTCAAAGCAAGCTATGTGATGCTCCCTGAGCATAACCGTGGCATGTTTAACATCATGGGAAGTGGCGATACTATTTTCTATGATAACTACGCCTACTCAACATCAGTCAATCCATGGACTGGTGAAATTGCAGTAAGCAAAAGCCCTGAGACGATGAACGCTTTACAAACCCTGTCGCATATCGCCGATCCACTGCATTACGGTAATATTGGCGGTCTTTTGACAAAAGTTATTTGGTTTATTTTTGGTTTAATTTTAAGTGGAATGTCAATCACAGGTTTTATGATGTATGCCGTTAAATTAGTTAATAGCAAATCGGTAAAAGCGCGCCAAGCTGCGCCAGTAAATAATGTTCAGGAGGCAAACTAATGGCTCGTTTACAAGCAACTTGGTGGCAACGTAAAAAGTACATTTTGCATGCTGTAATACTAGCTTTGCCTGTATGGTTTATTTATCAATCATTAAATCCCCAGTTTCCTGCTCTTTGGCAAGAGCAACAAGCGGGTGAATTTAAAATCGCGCCGATGCCGCTCAATGAAGATGCTCCTTACTCACACCACAATGAATACGTAAAAGATTTTTTTATTGCTTTTAATCAAGGTGACATCAGCAATATCCGCCAGGCTTACCTAAATATTGGTAAAGCGCCTTTGTCACTGACTGAGTTTGCCAAAGATGAAGAAGGCATAATGCATGGTACAAATCATGGTCAGCATGCCCATGCTATTGCCCCAAAAACCATCTCAGCAGACGATAAACTATGGATCACCATTCAAACTTGGCAAGGTCAACTACATACCCTGAAATGGGATATTCCCAGTCAGTTTATTACTCAATAACATCCGAAAAGCCACTCACAGAGTGGTTTTTTTGTATCTCTTTAAAACACTTTCGCCCCCTCTAAAACAGTTGAAAGTAAATTTTTTGTTAATTATTCCCACTAAAACCTTTACAAAGGTAATAATATAATAAAGTATTACAAATAGTTTTAATCTGCACCACTGCTATTAATTGATTGGTGTTGATCAAAACTCATCCAAGGAGCAGAACACACAAGGAAAGCTCAATAACAATGATTTGGAGACACAATGATACTTTCAAAAAAAGCGCTCGCTGCGCTTAGCTTTGCATCAACACTGATACTTCCCTGTGCCTATGCGATTGATAATGGCGTATACACGATTAAATCAAAGTACAGTGCTAAGTTTGTTGAAGTTGCCAGCGCACAAACCAATGATGGTGCGAATGTCAGTCAATGGGCTAACACTAATCACGATACTCAGCGCTGGTTAATTACCAACATAGGTGGCAGCAACTATTCGGTTATTAATCTAAATAGTGGTAAAGCCCTCGAAGTGTTTGACTTCTCAACTGCCGATGGTGGCAATGTTGTGCAATATGAATACGCTAATCTTGCCAGTCAACATTGGCAAATTAATGATGAAGGTAGCGGCTACTACAGCTTCATAAATGAACACAGTGGTAAAGCACTCGACTTATATGCTTTTGATGGCAACGATGGAGCGAATATTAGCCAGTGGAGCTACAACGGCAGCGATGCGCAGCAATGGCAACTAACCAAGCTTGCTAATGTTGAATCAACACCATTTGATCCATCAACGACAAATGGCACTGCAGATCACTGGCCACTTACAGGTAATTTAGTCACCCACGATCCAACCCTTGGCTATGAAAATGGCACCTGGTGGGTTTTTCAAACGGGCCCAGGTATCTACGGTAAGTATTCAAGCAACGGTGTAGATTGGAATGATGCGCAACCGATTTTCTCAAATGGTTTAAGCTGGTGGAGTAACTACGTGCCAGATCATGATGGAATTGATGTCTGGGCGCCTGAATTAAAAAGCTACAATGGCCGCAGCTGGCTTTATTATTCTATTTCGACCTTTGGTTCACGTGTTAGTGCTATTGGCCTTACTTCTGCAAGTAGTGTGGCAACAGGTGATTGGCGTGATGATGGTTTAGTAATCAATACCACCAATAGCAATAATTACAACGCCATCGACCCAGATCTCGTAGTGGCAAAAGATGGTGCACCATGGCTTGCCTTTGGCTCATGGAATTCGGGCATTAAACTCACACGTATTAACCCGATGACCATGAAACCATTTGGCCAAATCTATTCGTTAGCTAGTCGCTCAGGTGGGATCGAAGCACCTACCATAGTGTATCGCCAGGGCTACTACTATTTGTTTGTTTCGGTTGGCAAATGCTGTGATGGTACCAATAGTACATACCGCATTGCTTACGGTCGCTCTACTGACATTCGTGGTCCATATCTAGATAAAAATGGCATCAACATGTTAGCCAGCGGTGGCAGCATTCTTGATGCGGGTAATAGCCAATGGGTAGGCCCAGGAGGACAAGACATTTTAAATACCGATGTGATTGTTCGTCATGCCTATGATGCAGGTGATAATGGCACGCCAAAATTGCTCATAAGCACCCTTAATTGGGATGCTAATGGCTGGCCTAAATACTAGTTCTCCCCATTAAGCGCGTGCAAGCGCGCTTTTTATAATCTATCTAATATACTGCGAATAAAGTCAGAGTTGAGTATCTGAGTTACTGCCCCACTACACCATAAGTAGGCGCGTTGTATGGGATAACCTTTAAAAATCCAACGCTTACGAACATGATTAAAGTCGTGTAAATAATCAGCCTTCGTTTGTGGTAATGAATCATTGGCTAACTTCTGCCACGCTTTATAAACCCCACTCATATCAGCACCACGCATAAAACGCTGTAACCAACGCGGAAAGCGTGCAAAGCGAATCGCTGACTGAAAATCAATAATGTAAGGCTTACCGTCTTTTGAACAAATCACATTTCCCAAATTACGTAAATCCAGATGCACCACGCCGCGGCGGTGCATTTTTGCAACTAAACGCTCAAACTCTTTAAAGAAATCACTCGGTAAATGCTGCTGTTGCAAGGCAAGCTGGCGAAGTGGCGTGCCTTCTATAAAATCGTAAACAATGGCAATAGATGACAAACGACAAAAGTTATCGACCACTCCGTCTACGTCTTGCAGGCGTGCCAGCCCCTTGTACTCCTGATTGATAAAAAGCGGCGCGATAGTTTTTCTCACCCACCATGGGCTGTGCTGAAAGTCTTTAATAATTAAATCAAATTTCGCATCTTTGTAACGATAAACAATGGCATTAGCAAAGCGGCCTGTATGAACAACCGACAAACCTTCTGGGCTAAATTGATGAGCTGGAAATTGCGCGTGAAGCTGCGCGAGCAAAGATGATTCAAACATAACAACCCAGACTTGTTAAAATTAAATGCCTAGGCAACTATATTATCAAAATGCTCTAACAGCGACAATGTACCGCTTAGAGAAATTTATGCTTTTAAATTATGAATTGCTCTAAACAGCAAGCTTGCGAGTTGCTTTTGCTCATCATCAGAGAAGCCTGTAAGTGCTTTGCGATAGATATCATTTACGGTTGGTAAAATTTCAGGATAGAGTTGTTGGCCCTTTTTTGTGAGGCATAAAAGAGTTGAACGGCGATCTTCAACTGACTGCTTTTTAGCAACCAAGCCCTTGTCTTCTAAACGAGAAAGTAACCGACTCATAGCGCCACGGTCATACATCATGTGCTCACAAAGCTCAGCCAAGGTATTTACCTTACCACGCGCAAGTAGCACAACTACAATATATTGGGCCGACGTTAGCTCTTTATCCTCTAAAGCATCATCAAGGTGAGTAACGAGGTTTGAACGTAAATAAGAGACTAAGCGACCTAAGTCTTGCACGGGATCTAAATCTTCAATACAGCACTGGCCAATTGATGCAGGTTCTTTCATATTTCCTCTAAAACGATTAATAGCAATTCATAGACAGTTAAGCGGCAAAATAATTCAATCCTATTAGATTGCTTCTACGACTATGAATAGTGTAGCGTGAGTAAGCGTAAAAAACTGTCGGGGGGCGTTATGCTAACTAAGCAACATCTTATCAAGTATTTATCTCTTTCAATACTGCTACTTTTTTGTTGGCTAGAGCATTATAACCATTTCATCATGCGCTTTATCGACAGCGCCCTTGTGCAATCAACACTTGTCTATGCTTCATCTCGAACAGTCAATGCAGCTATATCGCTGTTGCAATCAGCCGAAGTGGGCATTGGTATTGCCAGTATTCAACCTGCACAGCTTCTTGACCCAGTAAATGACTTAGCAGAATACATGTCGGATGCCATGCGCCTTGCAATAGGCTCGTTATTCTTACAGCGCATTTTATACACCATTTCTTCTGGAGTTATTTTTAGCGGTGTATTTACAGTTTCAGTTGTCGCTTACTTTATTTGTGAATGGCGTAATTATTTGCCTAACGTACGTCATAAGATTATGGCAAGCTTGATTTTAATTCGCTTTTTAGTACCTGCGGTGGTGCTTACAACAGGCCTCGTTAGCAAGATATTCTTAGATGAGCAAATAAACCAGCAAAGTGAAATTGTGAGCGAAAAAGTAGAGACTGTTAATAGCAGTGCAAATAATGCCTCTGCCCTATCGGCTAAGCTAAAAGCTGAGGTCGATAGTGAAAAACAAACTATCTTCGACAAGTTATCGCTATTAAATGAGCAGCAAATTAAAAACCACCAGCGAGCCACTGAGCTCAAAGGTGATTTGGCAGAGATCGAAACACAAATAGAAGCGATTCAAGCAACCCGCAGCTTGTCTGAAAGACTCACTTTTACTGAGCTTGAACAAGCCAAGCCACGACTTGATAAAAAGCAGCAATTAACAAAGCAATTTAATGCTGTACTCGCGCAACAAAGAGCGCTTAACCTAGACAAAGACGCCTTAAACGAACAATTAGAAAACCTTAACGCATCACTCAATCAAAACCAATCGTCACAGGTGAGTAAAATTATTGATACCGTTACCTCTGGCATTAGCAACATGGTGGCTGCCGTCGAAGACTTATTTATCGACTTTTTGAATATCTTGTCACTGCTGATTTTAAAGCTGTTGCTAATGCCGCTAATATTTTTATTCCTATTTAACAAAGCCTTTAAGGCTATTTGGCAGCGCCGCTTTATGGATGTACTAATGCAAACAAAGCAATTGGCTGTTAATCGCTGATATTTCAGCTAAAGTTATAAACCTAACTCGTTTTTAAAGGATATAAGTATGACTGAGCAACGCCATAACCACATTCCCCAAGAAGCTTTCGATTGGTACGATGAATACGCCCATGGCTTAATGGATCGCCGCACCTTTATGAAAAAGCTTGGTGGCTTAGCAGCCCTTGGTTATTCAATGGCAATGCTAAGTAGCGCTTTACTGCCAAACTACGCATTAGCTGAGCAAGTATCCTTTAATGACCCTGATATTAAAGCCAGCTATAAAACCTTTGATTCGTTTAAAGGTCATGGCGAAGGAAAAGGTTATTTAGTCGAACCCGCTAATTTAACCGGTAAGCACCCATTAGTCTTAGTGATCCACGAAAACAGAGGCTTAAACCCTTATATTAAAGATGTTGCTCGTCGCCTTGCCAAAGCCGGTTTTATTGCCTTTGCGCCAGATGCATTACACCCTCTTGGTGGCTACCCTGGCAACGATGATGAAGGGCGTGCAATGCAGCGCTCTATGGATAAACAAAAAATCCAACAAGATTTTATCGCCGCAGCTGAATATATAAAAAGACACCCAAATAGTAATGGCAAACTCGGTGCGGTAGGCTTTTGCTTTGGTGGTTATATGGTCAACTACCTAGCAGCAGTTGATAGCAAACTAATTAATGCAGGCGTACCCTATTACGGCACACCCGCAGTCAAAGAGCTCAGACAAAACATCAAAGCCCCTCTACTAGTGCATTTAGCTGAGTTTGATAACCGCGTTAATGCAACATGGCCAGAATACGAGAGCGACTTAAAAGCCCATCAAGTGCCTTACACTATGCATATGTATGAACAAGCAAATCATGGTTTTCATAACGACTCCACATCGCGTTATGATGAAAAGCAGGCAGAGCTTTCATGGCAACGCACATTGGCGTTTTTCAATGAGCAATTGATTTAAACAGAGCAATTTCATACACTCTCGAAAAAATTTTAGGCTAGAAAAAAGATGGAATCGCAAGTCAGTTATCGCTTTGACTCACAGCAAACCGCCAATCGGTTTTTAAACAAGCTTAAACATTGGTCAGTGGCTAAAGTCACTGCGACACTTTGCCAAGGTGGTTATGGCGTGAAAATACGTTACGAAGTCGATACGAGTGACTTTGATTACACCCTTGCTGAGCTTGATGATTTAGCGATGCAGCACGAAGGCGAAGAGATTTAATCCTCATCCATTAAGATACTCTAAGCATAAAAAACGGCTAACCAAGGTTAGCCGTTTCGTTTATTAAAGCAGAGCTTATAAATCAAAGCTGCGTGAAATAGACGCTACAATTCGCTCATCTGCGGTATCCCAGTCAAGGCTGGTGTTTTCGCCAGCAAGCTCGAAATCAAAACCTGCAAAGCTTGTTTGATAAGCTAAACGATAATGATTGTATGATTTATCGTTGCCATCCCAGGCAAACTTATTACCATCGAGAGAATTAGAAATATCAAAGCTGGCACGAATTGCATGATTTGGTGCAATTTCAAAGGTATGGGCAACCATAGAAATCACATGCCCTGCATCGGTACCAAAGTAATCCCAAGCGTACCAAAAGTTAAGTTCTGTGAAACCTAGGCTATTGGTATAGCCAAACTTTGCATAAGTCTCAAAATAGTTACCGTCGCTTGAGTAATCTTCACCATGGTATGAATAGTAAGCAATACCATAATCAACACTAAGGGCGTCGTTTATCTCAACATAATTACCGAAATACGCATCCCACTCAATGTCAGTACCATCGCCAAAATCTACATTTGAAGCCCAAGTCCCCACATACATACCTGAATCCGCAAAGGCATAATCTAAGCTGCCTTGAATCGCTGGATCATTCATGGTTTGGCTCACACCGTTAAAGGTGTAATCTGACGCCAATGTAACCGTAGCCGATAAGTCAGCCATTGCTGATGTCGATAGTAATGCCAATGGCAACGCTGCCGCTAATACTGTTTGTCTTGTTGTCATGTTGGTTTCCTAAACTTAATGCAGTTATGTTTAGCATCATTCTCAATTACAGATAAAACATCATTTTTGGGATGCACTTAAATTACATCACCGCACAAATAAAATTTTACTCAGTCTAAATTTAAGCCAATGTCATTGATACGAACTAAATTTATCATCATTAAGTTTAGGTTATTTATATGAAAAAGGATCGTAGAAAAGTAGCCTAATTCAAAATTGATGGATTCATTCGTGGTATTTACGAATAACCGCTATCTTGCCATCTTCTATTTCGAGCACATCCATAATGGTTTGCGTGTATTCAATTTCTTGCTGGTTTTGTGGGTGTATACCTTTAGCGTGATGGGTATAACGTAAGGCAATGGCCGAATCATTAAAAATAAAGGTATCGAGTAAGTTTGCTTGATATTCAGTGTGCGCCCCAAGGTAAAAAGTCATGCCTTTGCGCATCATGGCTTTACCATCTGGTTCTCTTGAATCATCAGTTTGATAAGGTAAGTGCTGGTTTGCTACGTCGTCAGTTAATAAAGCTAAAAAGGCTTCTAACTCTTTTTTGGTGGCATTAGGTGTTTGTGTTGCAACCATGGTATTGAAGTACTGCTGTGCTAATGCTGTCAGCTCTGGGTTAGCTTGCTTTGCATGGCTGCTAAATGCGCTTAGCAAACAAATAGCCAGAAAATAAAGGTGCTTCATCGTTATTCCTTGTGGTTTTAGTTATTGACTAAGAATCAAATTACGAACCTAAAATAACGACAAAACCCCTAACTATCAATAGTTTATTTTTAAGCTGTTTGTGGCTTTATAAGCGCTCGTTTATCTAAATAACCGCTGTATCTTGTTGTAATTAACGCCGCTAAACTAATAATAGCGCCAATCCAAGCAGTGTCTTGTAATGAGTAGTTTTCAACGACAACGCCTCCTAACACTGAACCTAGCGCAATACCGATATTAAACGCTGCAATGTTTAACCCAGAGGCCACATCAACGGCATTAGGTGTGAATTTTTCAGCAAGTTTAACCACATAAACTTGCAGCCCAGGAACATTACCAAATGCAAATGCACCCCATACGAGTATGGTTAGTACCGCTGCTACTTTAGATTGCATGGTAAAGGTCAGTACTAATAGCACAATACTTAAAGCACTAAAGATAATAGTAAGCGCACTAATCGGGCCCTTTTTATCGGCTAACTTACCACCGTATATATTCCCAACAGCAACCGATACCCCGTAAACCAGCATGATTAAGCTAATGGTGGCAGATGCAAAACCAGTTTGCTGCTCTAAAATAGGCGCTAAATAAGTGAAGGCAGTAAATGTCCCACCATAACCAAGTATGGTCATCAAATACACCAGTAAAAGCCTAGGTTGCACCATTACCTTTAATTGCTCACCCAACGTGGCTGCTTTACTTTGCTTTAAGTTGCTTGGAATTAAAAATGCACTGCCAATAAGTGCTATTAAACCCAACAAAGACACCACTAAAAAGGTCGCTCGCCAGCCAAAATGTTGACCAATCCAAGTCCCTAATGGCACACCAGTTACTAATGCAACCGTTAAACCAGTAAACATAATCGCGATAGCGCTGGCTTCTTTATCTTTACTGACAAGCCCGGTAGCGATGGTTGAACCAATCGAGAAAAATACCCCATGAGCAAGGCCTGTTAGAACCCTTGCGGTGATCAAACTACCATAACTAGGTGCTTGCCAAGCCAGTAAGTTACCGATAACAAAAAGACTCATTAAACTAAGTAATACATGTTTTCGATTCCAGCGCCCGGTAAGCGCAGTTAGTACTGGCGCCCCCACCGCAACCCCTAATGCATACAAGCTAACAAGTAACCCAGCACTCGGTAACGAAACCATCAAATCATCAGCGATAGTTGGTACTAAGCCGACAATCACAAACTCAGTGGTGCCTATAGCAAACGCACTGAGAGTTAACGCAAGTAATGCTATTGGCATCACATATCCTCTATTAATTTTTGAAAGTGCGACTATTGTGGCTAAAATTAAATTTGCAAAAAATAGCGATAGTGACAAAATACTTTTGTCAAAAATGAAAAGGTAAAGCCATGAGTGTTGTCTCCAATACCCAAGATTTAGAAGCATTTATTAGCGTGGTTGATACCGGCGGGTTCTCAAGTGCAGCCAATGCCTTAGATGAGCAAGTAGCAAAAATATCACGGGCGGTGACTCGGCTCGAAAAATCCTTAAACGTTACTTTATTCAATCGCACCACAAGGCGCATTGAGCTGACCGAAGAAGGCGAGTTATTTTTAGGCTATGCTAGAGAAGCACTCAGTCAGCTTGCACAAGGCGAAGAAGCCTTAAAACTCCTACACAGTGCCCCATCAGGAAAGTTAAGAGTCGATGCCGCGAGCCCCTTTGTGTTTCACCAATTAGCGCCACATTTAAAAGCCTTTAATCACGCTTATCCTGATATAAAGCTCGAGATCACCAGCCACGACAACATTATCGATTTGCTTGAACATAAAACCGATATTGCCATTCGTATTGGCGAACTTGCTGACTCAAACTTGCATGCGCGCACTTTGGGCATAAGCAAACTACAGCTAGTAGCAAGCCCTGATTATTTACAAGCTGCACCACCATTAAATGAGCTAACCGACTTAGCCTCACAACAACTTATTGGTTTTACCGATGCACCGCATTTAAACCACTGGCCGCTAACCACGCCTTTAGAGCTTAAATTTTCAATCAGTGCTTCAAGTGGTGAAACTGTTCGCCAGCTTTGTATTCAAGGTCACGGCATTACCTTGTTGTCGGAATTTATGATCAATGAAGATTTAAAAGCAGGCCGTTTAGTAAAAGTGCTCGAAGGCGAAGTGCTGAGCCCTAATCGCCGCGAAAAAGTGCATGCGGTGTATTATCAAAACAGCGGTGTGTCATCACGAGTATTAGCATTTTTAGACTTTATAGCACCAAGGTTAACGCTATAGTTTTTTCATTTTTAGCAAAAGTGTTTTGTGATTACTGGCATTAATTTCATAAATAACTTTCGTTATGCTGAAAGCATATTCGCTTTTAAGGAGCCGTAATGAACAAATTATTCGAAACCGTACAACTTGCCGGTCATACATTAAAAAACCGCATTGTTATGCCACCAATGACTCGCTCTCGCTCATCACAACCGGGTGATATCGCCAATGAGTTAATGGCCGACTACTATGCCCAACGTGCCAGCGCAGGCTTAATCATTAGCGAAGGTACACAAATATCAGCGCTAGGTAAGGGCTATGCTTGGACGCCGGGTATTTATACTCCCGAGCAAATTGTCGGTTGGAAGAAAGTAACCGACAAAGTTCATCAAGCTGGTGGCATTATGTTCGCTCAGCTTTGGCATGTTGGCCGAGTGTCTCACCCAAGTAACACGGGTGGCGAGCAACCCATTGCGCCATCAGCTATTGCAGCCAAGGACGTAAAAGTTTTTATTGATGAAGATGACAAACCCGACTTTGTTGCCACATCACTGCCACTCGCAATGAGCCATGACGACATCAAACAGGTTATAAACGAATACCGCCAAGCTGCCCGTAATGCAGTTGATGCAGGGTTTGATGGTATTGAACTACATGCTGCTAATGGTTATTTAATTAATCAATTTATTGATTCAGAGTCGAACCAACGCACTGATGAATACGGCGGCAGTTTAGAAAACCGCTTACGTTTTTTACAACAAGTGACACAAGCGGTTTGTGATGAAATTGGCGCTGAGCGTGTAGGCGTGCGCCTTGCACCACTCACAACACTCAATGGTACGGTTGATGATAACCCCTTTGAAACCTATATTGGCGCAGCAAAAGTACTCAATGACCTAAACGTTGCTTACTTGCACATTGCCGAAGCTGATTGGGATGACGCGCCACTAATGGAGCAAAGCTTTAAGCAAGCACTACGTGAAAACTATGCCGGATTAATGATTTATGCAGGCAAGTACACTGGCGATAAAGCAGAGCAAGCATTAGCCGCAGGTTGGGCTGATTTAATTGGCTTTGGTCGTCCGTTTGTTGCCAACCCAGATCTGCCAGCTCGTATTGAACAAGGTATTGAGCTTGCTCAGCATGATCCAGATACCTTATTTGGAGGCGGTGCTAAAGGCTACACCGACTACCCTTTAGCAACGTAATAACACGCTAAAAAAGTAAGCTCGTCAACCAATAGCCCAGCACAATAAAGCTGATGTTGGCGAGCGCTCTTAACCACCAAGGAGCAGAGCTAAACTGAAGTTGGCAGTACTTGCTTACCAATACCAAAGCGCCCATCACAGTAAACCAAGGAGTAAAAAAGAATATTGGCTTTAACTTCACTAAACTCACTGCTAAATCGTGCAGCGCTCCGCTTACGGCAAAGGTCACCACAACGGCACACCAAACCGGCATAATGTCATTGCAAGGCTTCATCACATAACGAGACAAATAATAGCTCCACACCGGGTTCCAATATCGCCAAAATAGATAAAACGAACTCGCCCCCAGCGAACGTGTCAGCATATTGCGCAGCGAATCTTTATGGCCAATGGGCACACCTGTGCGTTTTTTAACGTATTGAGTAAGGGTTATAGCAGCAGACACCGACTTTCTCTTTTTTACTAATGACTAATTCAGACTACTAAACAACCAGTAAAAGAGAAACCAAAACAAGGCTAGAAATTGTAACGGTTTATGAAGTGAACAGCTCTAAGGTAGGCAATAAAGCTGAGCTAAGCGCTCACTTCATTACAGTCACATTTTACTTTTCACTTTGTTGGTCGCTTGACTGATGGCAGGGTTGTCTGGCCAAAAATGTTTTGGGTAACGCCCTTTCATTTCTTTTTGCACGTCGCGGTAACTTGTTTGCCAAAAGTTAGCTAAGTCTTGGGTTAGCTGCAGCGGTCGCCGAGCTGGCGATAATAACTCCATTAATAACGGCAACTTACCTTGCGCAAGTAAAGGTGTGCTGGTCATGCCATACACTTCTTGCATACGAACACTTAGCTTTGCAGGGCCATCAAGCTGATAAGTCACTTTTACATTTGAACCACTTGGCACCGTTAATCGTAAGGGCAGTAATTCATTTAATAAGCTTTGCTGCTGCCAATCAAAACAGCTTTTAATCGCTTCGCTGTAGTTAAACTTTTTTAACTGTTCAAGGTTTTTAATATCATCCAAATAAGGTGCAAGCCATTGGTTATCATCGATTAATTCATCACGATTAAAAAGTGGGAATGTTTCTGGTAATAGCTTACTTGCTAAGCTCATTCGAATAAGTAACTGCTCACTGTCGGGCTGTTCATTAAATAACGAAAAGCCCTGCTTACTAAATAAGTTTAACCACGCTTTAGTGCGCTCGCTCTTATCTAGGGGCTGTTTACTTGGCTGACTCGCTATGGTGATAGCACCGAGCTTGAGCTCATCTTGATGGATAAAGCGCCCTGCTTTCTCATCGTATTCGCAGCGAGTTTGCTCAGTAAATAAATGCGAAAGCTCATCTTCAAGCTCACTTGGCATAAAGGCAACAGCAGCGAAAACACGGTTTCCCTTATGACCGCCCATGTGAGCAATGGCAATATAATCATCGTTATGCCAAAACTCCTCACTTAAGTCTGCGCCCGCACCATTGGCAAGTAAATAACCATTACCGCGCTTTTTTGCTAGCCGGTCAGGAAAAGCAAGCGCCACCAGCACCGCTAAATACTCTGTTTTAAGCTCATCAACCGGCTTGAGCTGCAAGCGTGATAGCCAATAAGTTAATTGCTGCTTAAATACTGGGTGCGGTTTGCTGTGCTGACTATGTAATGCCAAATTAAGATCAGCAGGCATACTAATGCGGCTTTCAAGCAGTGCAGTTAAATACCCCGCTAATATATAAATACCAGGCATGCGCTGCTCTAGTTGCTTTGCTTTAATAAGCATGTGCGAGAGGCGAATATCAGCTCCATAGCTCAGCATTTGGCTGCCAAGCGAGGTCAGTTTTTCATTTTCATCAATAGCTTCGAGCATTTTCAAAAGTGCCGTTGCCTGCTTAATTTGCTGGCTACTTGGTGGGTCGAGTAAGCTTAGCTCAGCAAGTGATGCCCCCCACTGTTTTGTCTCTAATAACAACTGACTAATATCACTGGTAAGAATTTCTGGCGCATCATGGCTGTTACGGCGCTCAAAGGTTTGCTTAGAGCCTAATCGATACACAACCCCCGGCTCAATTCGTCCAGCACGACCACCGCGCTGTATAGCTGAAGAACGAGAGATACTTTGAGTAACAAGTTCAGTGACACCGGTTTTTAAATTGAAATTAGCAGCACGGCGTTTGCCGCTATCAACCACAATGCGTATTCCTTCAATGGTCAAACTGGTTTCAGCCACATTGGTGGTTAATACCACTTTGCGTTTGCCATTTTTAGCTGGCGCTATAGCAGCTTGTTGCTCGTTTTTATTTTGCTCACCATACAAGCTAAATACTTCGACACTATCAGCTAAATCGTTTAGGGATTGCTGAACGCGTATGATTTCACGCTGTCCTGGTAAGAATACTAAAGCACTACCCGTTTGCTCACTAAGCGACTGTTTTATCACGGCGGGTATATCATCAAGCCAGCGGCTTTCGTCTTTAAGTGGAATATACACTTCATCAATGGGGTAGCTTCGCCCTTGAGATGAGATAATAGGGCAGCTAAAAAAGTCACTGTAACGATCGCCGTCTAAGGTTGCCGACATCAGTAAGATTTTTAAATCATCGCGAAGTGCCGCCTGTGTTTCGAGGGCAAATGCCAAAGCTGTATCAGCAGCAATTGAGCGCTCGTGAAATTCATCAAATATAAGTAAATCAACATCACTTAGCTCTGGGTCATTTTGTAACATACGCGTCAGCATGCCTTCGGTGACTATTTCGAGCTTTGTTGCAGCGCTTACTTTTGATTCGCCACGAATACGTAAGCCGACACTTCCGCCGACTTTTTCATTTTGCTGACTTGCCAAGTACTGAGCAATATTGCGAGCGGCGAGTCGTCTTGGCTCTAACATTACAATGCGTTTAAAGTGCCCTTCGCGCATCAAGGTAAGAGGCAGCCATGTTGATTTACCCGCTCCCGGTGGCGCTTGCAATAAGGCCATAGGGTTACTCTGTAATGTGGTTAACAGGGATTGATAAATATCTTGAACTGGCAGCACGTTAGGTATCTCTTACTTTCTTTTCGCGCATTGTATCAAAAAATCAAAAGTTGCGATGAATAGAGGCTTATTTTCTGTATCGAGCTTTACAAGTGAAAACATTGCATTCTGCCTATTTAGGCTTATTCTTGATTAAGCAACCAAACAAAAATCAGGATAAGGAATTAACTTGTTCAGGATTTACTTTCACATTTTAATCACCTTGCTACTTTTGGTTTTGCCGTTTCAAAATGCGTTTAGTCAGCAAAAAATTACGGTAGCACTTGGAAATACCATGCCGCCTTGGGTAATGGTTGAAGACAACTCCGGCATTATTCCGGACTTGCTTCGCGCGACACTCGGTGCACATGGTTATCAAATACAATTCGTCTACGTCCCCTATGCAAGACGGATCACTTTATACAATGAAAACTTAGTTGATGTTGTTTATGATATAAATGAAAAAGTTATCGAGACTCATAGAATGAGCGGCTACTTTTCAGATATTGCTTACAGCTATGAGAACTTTGCTTTTAGCCTAACCAAACAAAACCTTCAGCTTAATTCTATTGGCCAATTAAAACACTTTAGTGTTCTTTCATGGCAAGGTGCTAAAGAATTACTCTCGCCAGAATATCAAGTAATGGCCAGAGAAAATCCACAATACGCAGAAACTTATGATCAATTAGCACAAGTTCAACTTTTGTATCGAAAGCGCTATGAGGTGATCCAGATGGACGGTAAAATTTTTGACTATTACCGAGCATTAATTAACATCAAGGGGGAAATTGATGTCTCTGAACCAGTGCAACGATTTGCATTATTTGGCAAGAATTCGAACGGCTTTTTATTTCGTGACGAAGCCTTAAGAGACCTATTTAACGAGAGCTTACGTAAGCTCAAATCAACTGAAGAATATATACGTATAATAAATCGCTATACATCTAAAAGTCACTGAGCAGCATAAAGCACTACCGGAACAGAAAATTTTACAGACTTTCTTTAAAAACTACGTAGTAATTGCAACTTTCTATCCTCCCTTCTTACTATCATAAAAAATAAAACAACTACTAATCAACAAGTTAACCAAATAAAACATATGGTACAGCGATTGCTTTTATTAAAGTGAATGTTTAACAAAGTAAGGAGATTATGATGAACAGCGATCGTTTAGAAGGCAATTGGAAAGAGCTTAAAGGTAAAGCACAACGTAAATGGGGTGACCTTACCAATGATGATTTAGATAAAATTGAAGGTAGCCGTAAAGAGCTGGTTGGTAAGCTTCAGCAAAAATACGGTAAATCGAAAGAAGAAGCTGAGCGTGAAGTCAGCGACTTTGAAAAAGGCCATTAATTTGAGCAATCAATAAAGCCGCTTATTGCGGCTTTATATTTTAAGCTGGCTCATGCTTTGCTAAATCTACTTCAGCGACCGTTTGATTTTTACCTTGTGATTTAGCACGGTATAGCCGTTTGTCGGCAATGTTTAAACAATGATCCATGCTCTCACCAGCAACGCGCACGTACAAGCCAATACTTAAGGTGACATGAAAACGATGCTGGCCACTCTTAAATGGCTTTTCAGCGAGTTTTTTATGTATTTTTTCAGCTACTTTTCTGGCCCTAAGTTCATAGCCTGTCGGGATCACAATTAAAAACTCTTCGCCCCCCCAACGGGAAATAACATCTCCTTCTTCGCACACTTTTTTAAATACATCAGCAAAAAATATCAGCACCTCATCGCCCACTTGATGTCCGTAGGTATCGTTTATCTGCTTAAAGTTATCTACATCCATCAGTAAAAACACTGACCCTTCACCAAAGCGCTCATCTTGCAAACATTCTGTTGCATAGCGACGATTAGCGAGTTCTGTCATCGCGTCTGTGCGAGCAAGCTTTTGATTAAGCTTAAGTTGCTCCATTAACTGCAAACTGTATTTATTACGGTAATATTCGTAGAAGCCGGCCAAAATACATAAAATCGAGAAACACAGCATGACCCGTGTAGGAAAGTAGTAGCTCGGATAACTGTAATAACCTAATTGATCGGTAAAGTAGAAAAGCACCGAGATAATAATGGCGAGTAATATAAGATCAAAGGCACCGCGCTTTAAGCCACGAATAAAAAAGGTCACGGGAGATACAATAAATAGCCATAACGGCCCTGTGCCATTGCTGCCACCCGAGACAGTTAAGAAGCACATCATTGCATAAAGTGCGTATAGCATGAGTACTGAGATAAATTGATCACGCCCCTTTATTAAAAAAGGCAAAGCAAAAATTACAACGCCAACAATTAATAAATAACTTAACGCGATGTAGCCATCTTGATAACTTGTGACCGACATCAACAAAGAGGTCACTGCACCAATAAATGCAAATACGCGTAAGAATCGCGCTTTATCTCTCTCGCTTGCATTCACAGTATCAATCACAATTCCACCTTAGACTCCTTGCTCAACCTCAATAACTTTAACACAAATATTTAAATTAGAAGGAAATTACCAATAATTAAGCTATGAAAATGCATTAAAGATAAAAAAGTATGATCAAAAAATGGGCACAAAATAATGGCAATATAGCAGTAAAAAAACGAGCCAGATTTGGCTCGTTTCATTTAAAATTTAAAGCTAATAACTAACTACTATTCAGGTTCATAGCCTAAATTAGGCGACAACCAACGCTCAGCTTCTGCAAGTGTCATGTTGGTCCGCTTGGCATAATCTTCAACCTGATCCTTTTGAATTTGCGCCACAGCATAGTACTTAGCTTCAGGATGAGAAAAATACCAGCCAGATACAGCAGCTCCCGGCCACATTGCGTATGAACTGGTTAGCTTCATACCAATACGCTGCTCGGTATCGAGTAACTGCCAAATTTTCTTCTTCTCTGTATGCTCAGGACAGGCAGGGTAACCTGGCGCTGGGCGAATACCTTGGTAGTTTTCACGGATAAGTTCGTCATTCGATAGATTCTCATCTACCGCATAGCCCCAATACTCTTTACGCACTTGCTCATGCAAATACTCAGCAAAGGCTTCTGCTAAACGGTCTGCAACTGCTTTAACCATGATCTTATTGTAATCATCTTGCTTAGCATCGAAGGCATCGGCAAGGTCATCTTCTTCAAGACCACCAGTTACCGCAAAGGCCCCGAAGTAATCAGGGGTGCCTTTTGGCGCAATATAATCAGCTAAGCAGTAGTTAGCAAAGTCGGTTTTTTCCGTTTGCTGACGCAAATGACACGATGTAGTTAAAAGCGTTGTACGTGACTCATCGGTATAAATCTCAATGTCATCCCCTACTCGGTTTGCTGGGAATAAACCAATTACACCTAGTGGCTGTAGCGCACCTGTTTGCTCAAGCTCATCAAGCATTGCATTGGCATCAGCAAATAAGCTTTTTGCTTGTTCACCGACAATTTCATCTTCAAGAATACGTGGGTATTTGCCAGCAATTGACCAAGTCATGAAATAAGGTGTCCAGTCGATGTACTGTCTTAAAGTAGCAATCGAAACATCTTTAAACTCAGTTACACCCAACCTTTTCGGCACTGGTGGCGTGTAGTTGTCCCAATCAAGTTTAGCTGCGTTGTCGCGAGCTCGCTGCAAAGTAACTGGTTTTGAACGTGGCTTTTTACGTGCTTGTTGCTCACGTACTTTTTCATACTCAGTTTTAGTTTTCTCTAAAAAAGCTGGCTTTAATTCTTTAGACAATAAATTAGAGACCACACCCACAGCACGGCTAGCATTATTTACGTAAACCACACCTTTATCATACTGCGGCTCAATTTTAACTGCGGTATGCGCTTTAGACGTTGTTGCACCACCAATCAGTAGTGGTAAGTCAAAGCCACGGCGAGTCATTTCTTTTGCCACATGCACCATTTCATCTAGCGATGGAGTAATAAGCCCTGATAAACCAATAATATCGGCTTTCTCGTCAATAGCTGTTTGCAAAATTTTCTCTGCCGGCACCATCACACCAAGATCAATGACCTCGTAGTTATTACATTGCAGTACTACGCCTACGATATTCTTACCAATATCGTGCACGTCGCCCTTAACGGTTGCCATAACCACTTTACCGTTCGTTGCGCCTTCTTCTTTTTCAGCTTCAATGAAAGGGTCAAGATAGGCAACGGCACGCTTCATCACACGGGCAGATTTAACAACCTGAGGTAAGAACATTTTACCCGCACCGAATAAGTCACCCACTACGTTCATGCCATCCATAAGCGGGCCTTCGATAACTTCAATTGGCTTAGCTTTGCTCTTACGGCACTCTTCAGTATCTTCGTCGATATACTCAGTAATGCCTTTTACTAGCGCGTGTTCAAGGCGCTTTTCAACAGGCCATGTACGCCATTCTAAATCTTCAACTTTTTCTGCTTGGGCCATACCTGAGTATTTTGGTGCAAGTTCAACAAGTCGCTCACCTGCACCGGGGTCGGTATTGAGGATCACATCTTCCACTGCTTTACGCAGCTCTTCGGGGATATCGTCGTAAACCGCTAATTGGCCAGCATTTACAATACCCATATCCATACCCGCTTTAATCGCATGGTATAAAAACACTGAGTGGATAGCTTCGCGTACTGGGTTGTTACCACGGAACGAAAACGACACATTCGATACACCGCCCGACACTTTACAGTGCGGTAAGCCTTGCTTGATTCGACGCGTACCTTCAATAAATTCAACAGCGTAATTATCGTGCTCTTCAATGCCCGTTGCTACAGCAAAAATATTTGGATCAAAAATAATATCTTCTGGCGGGAAGCCAATATCATCAACAAGTATTTTGTAGCTACGCTGACAAATCTCGAACTTACGATCAGCGGTTTCAGCTTGACCGGCTTCATCAAACGCCATAACAACCGCAGCGGCACCAAAACGTTTTATTATTTTGGCTTGCCGTATGAACGGTTCTTCACCTTCTTTAAGTGAAATTGAATTAACAATGGCTTTACCTTGAATACATTTTAAGCCTGCTTCAATAACGTCCCATTTCGATGAGTCGACCATGATAGGTACTTTTGAGATATCAGGCTCTGATGCAATTAAATTTAAAAACTTTACCATCGCAGCTTTCGAATCCAACATGGCTTCATCCATATTGATATCAATCACTTGCGCACCATTTTCTACTTGTTCACGGGCAACATCGAGGGCAGTCTCGTAATCTTCTTCCATGATTAAGCGTTTAAACTTAGCCGAGCCTGTTACATTGGTACGCTCACCGACGTTAGTAAATACAGCAATTTGGTCAGTCATGTCGGTTTCCTAGTTTAAGTTACACGCTTCAAGGCCCGATAAGCGCATACGCACTTCAAGCTCAGGTAATTGGCGAGGTTTAACACCTTCAAGGCCTTTCGCAAACGCCTTTATATGAGCCGGTGTGGTGCCGCAACAACCACCTACAATGTTGATAAAGCCAGACTTGCCCCAATCAATAATTTCTTTTGCCATTTCAGGGGCTTCTAAATCATATTCGCCAAACTCGTTCGGTAAACCTGCATTTGGATGCACCGAGGTAAAGGTTTCACAAACACGGGATAACTCTTCAACATACTGGCGCAGTAAGTCAGGGCCAAGGGCGCAGTTAAGGCCGATTGATAGCGGCTTAATATGGCGAATTGAGTTATAAAATGCTTCTGTTGTTTGGCCTGATAAAGTACGGCCTGAGGCATCGGTAATGGTGCCTGAGATCATCACAGGTAAACTACGACCAGCCTGTTCGAATGCTTCTTCCACAGCGAACGAAGCAGCTTTTGCATTAAGCGTATCAAAGATAGTTTCAATCAAAATGAGGTCTGCACCGCCTTCCATAAGTGCAAGTGTTGACTCAACATACGCGGCCACCAGCTTATCAAAGTTGATATTTCGATAACCTGGATCGTTTACATCTGGCGAAATAGAACAGGTTTTTGATGTTGGTCCAAGTACGCCAGCAACATAACGAGGCTTGCTTGGATCTTTTGTTTCAAACTCATCACATACGCCGCGTGCAAGCTTAGCTGACTCTAGGTTGATTTCGCGGCTAAGGCTAGCCATGTCGTAATCTTCCATCGAAATAGTCGTGGCATTAAAAGTATTGGTTTCGATGATATCGGCACCGGCTTCTAAGTAAGCACGGTGAATATCAGCAATGATTTTTGGCTGAGTCAGGCTTAATAAGTCGTTATTGCCTTTAATAAGTACATGCCAGTCTTTAAAGCGCTCACCGCGATAATCCTGTTCTTCTAATTTATGTTCTTGGATCATGGTGCCCATCGCGCCATCGAGGATTAAAATTCGCTGTTTTAGCGCCTCGGTTAATTGTTCGCGTTTATTCACTGCATTACTCGGCATAGTTGTTAGTCCTTACATCTTGGCTAACTAAGTTAATATCATACGGTGTAGTTTGGTACACATAATAGTTTAACCAATTCGAAAACAATAAAAAGGCATGGCTTTGCCACGTTTTCGACGGTTCGTTATCTGGGTTATCGTCAGGGAAGTAGTTTTCTGGCTTAGGCGCATCAGCTGATTTTTCTTGGTCACGCAAATACTCCCCTTTTAGGGTATGGGCATCGTACTCTGGATGGCCCGTAATATATACTTGGCTACCTGATTTATTTTTAATTAAATAGGCACCTACTCGCTCAGAGCCTGCTAACACAACCAGCTCATCGCAGGCATTGATCTTCTCGATATCAATATGACCATAGCGAGAATGTGGCACTAAAAAGGTGTCATCAAAGCCTCGGGTAAGTGCCGCATGATCAAAATAACTTTTATGGGTAAATACGCCACTGAGTTTATTTGGTTTCAGATCACGCTTCAGACCATAGTGATGATAAAGCCCAGCATGGGCCGCCCAACACGAAAACAACGTAGACGTAACATGCTGCTCTGCCCAATCTAAAATAACTTTTAGTTCATCCCAGTAAGCAACTTCGTCATACTCTAAATGAGCAAGCGGCGCGCCTGTTATGATCATGGCATCGTAGTTATTATCTTTCACTTCTGAAAAATAACGATAGAAAGTATCCATATGCTGCTCAGAGTTACTACTCGTGCGATGAGTATCCAACCTCAGCAACTCAACATTAACTTGTAACGGTGAGTTAGCTAATAATCGAATAAATTGCACTTCGGTTTCAACTTTGTTTGGCATTAAGTTTAAGATAGCCAAACGCATTGGACGAATCTCTTGCGTTTTAGCACGACTTTTTGGCATTACAAACACGTTCTCTTGACGTAATTTTGCAATGGCTGGCAATTCATCTTTTACTGTAATGGGCATAGCTGGCTCCGAGCATACTTATCTGACTGCTAATTATGAACGGATAGTTAGAAATTTCAACCTCTAGATGTTTAGATGTCCAAATGAATTTTATTTGTTTGAAAGCAAAGCCCATAAAAGCCTGTTTCGTTGACGTATACGCGACAGAGCCTCTACAATATACGCTGTTAATTTTTCTTATAAATTGAAGGCTCCTTTCATGGTGTTACCAGATAAGTTTATATTCTCGATGAGTCGAGTTTCTAAGGTTGTGCCACCTAAGCGCACTATCTTAAAAGATATTTCTTTACACTTTTTCCCAGGCGCAAAAATTGGTGTGCTAGGTCTAAACGGTGCAGGTAAATCAACGTTACTTCGCATTATGGCTGGTGTTGATCAAGACTTTGAAGGTGAAGCTCGCCCTCAACCTGGCACTAAAATCGGTTACTTACCGCAAGAGCCAGTGCTTGACGAAAGCAAAACAGTTCGCGAAACAGTAGAAGAAGCAGTAAGCGAAGTTAAAAATGCACTAAACCGCCTTGATGAAGTATACAACGAGTATGCAATGGACGGTGCTGACTTCGATGCACTTGCTAAAGAGCAAGGCGAACTTGAAGCTATCATCCAAGCGCACGACGGTCACAATATCGACAACGTGTTAGAGCGTGCAGCTGATGCATTACGTCTTCCACCTTGGGATGCAAAAATTGAACACCTTTCGGGTGGTGAGCGTCGCCGTGTTGCGATCTGTCGTTTACTACTTGAAAAACCAGATATGCTAATTCTTGATGAACCAACCAACCACTTAGATGCTGAGTCTGTTGCTTGGTTAGAGCGCTTCTTACACGACTACGAAGGTACCGTGGTAGCTGTAACCCACGACCGTTACTTCTTAGATAACGTAGCAGGTTGGATTTTAGAGCTTGACCGTGGTGAAGGTATTCCTTGGGAAGGTAATTACTCATCATGGCTTGAACAAAAAGATTTACGTTTACAACAAGAGCAGAAATCTGAAAAAGCACGTCAAAAATCAATCGCGCAAGAACTTGAATGGGTTCGTTCAAACCCTAAAGGCCGTCAAGCTAAGTCTAAAGCACGTATGGCACAGTTTTCTGAGCTACAGCAAAACGATTACCAAAAGCGTAACGAAACAAATGAACTATTCATTCCACCAGGCCCACGCTTAGGTGACCAAGTTATCGAAGTGAAAGGTCTGAAGAAAAGCTTTGGCGATCGCGTATTAATCGATGACTTAAACTTTGCAATGCCAAAAGGCGCTATTGTAGGTATTATCGGTGCTAATGGTGCGGGTAAATCAACCCTGTTCAAAATGCTAAGTGGTGAAGAAACGCCAGATAGCGGTGAGATCCTTGTTGGTGATACTGTTGAGCTTGCAACCGTTGATCAGTTCCGTGGTGACATGGACGAAAGCAACACCGTTTTCCAAGAAATCTCAAACGGCCAAGACGTATTAAAAATTGGTAACTTTGAATTCCCAAGCCGTGCCTATGTTGGCCGCTTTAACTTCAAAGGTAACGACCAACAAAAATTCGTTAAAGACTTATCAGGTGGTGAGCGCAACCGTTTACATCTAGCTAAGTTATTAAAAGCAGGTGGTAACGTGTTACTACTGGATGAGCCTACCAATGACCTAGACGTTGAAACATTACGTGCACTTGAGAACGCTATTTTAGAGTTCCCAGGCTGTGTAATGTGTATCTCGCATGACCGTTGGTTCCTTGACCGTATTGCCACACATATTCTTGATTACCGTGACGAAGGCCAAATTAACTTCTTCGATGGTAACTACACAGAATACGAAGAGTGGCTGAAGAAAACCTTAGGCGCAGAAGCGGCACAACCTAAGCGTATTAAATACAAAAAAATTGGCTAATTAGCTGATACTCAAAAAGCCCCGATTTAGGGGCTTTTTTGTTGCTATAATCATTTCTCTCACTAATTTCATAATGATCTATACTCATTAAGTTAATATAGGTGGAGATAAAGTTATGAATGAACGCAGAGAGTTTTCGCGGGTATTATTTTCTTGCCCTGCGATCCTTCGCATCGAAGATAACGACTACCACTGTCAGTTACTTGATCTATCTTTGCAAGGTGCGCTTATTACTAAAAGTGATTCATTTTTAGTGCCTATTCATAGTAAGGCAGACTTAATCTTTACCCTGCCAGAGTCAAATATCGAGATAAAAATGCAAGTGGAGCTGTGCCATATTGAGCATCAACATGCAGGTCTTCGCTGTGAACATATAGATATTGATAGTATTACTCACTTAAAACGACTGATTGAGCTAAACTTGGGTGATGAAGCATTATTACATCGCGAGTTAGGCCATTTAATTCACGCACCAGAGTAAACATTTGCCAGTAGATTCGTTATGCTGTAGCAAATTCAGCTATCCTATGAGCTATGCAGTTAAATCCCCACTTACCCTTGGTGTATCACCCAAATTACTCGTTTAGTTTCGATCCTAACCATCGCTTTGTGATGAGTAAGTTTGCTTATTTATATGAGTATGTACAAAGCCTTGGATTAATAAGTGACAACCTAACACAGCCGGTGCTTGGCACCCCAGAGCCCCTTGAATTAGTGCACTGTGAAAATTACATCAACGACCTTTGGCATAATAGATTAGATGAAAAGGCGATGCGCCGCATTGGCTTACCTTGGTCAAAAGAGCTGATGGCACGTACTTTTACCGCCCCACTTGGCACCCTACAAGCAGCACGCTTAGCACTTAAACATGGCATCGCTTGTCACTTAGCCGGTGGCACTCACCATGCTCATACTGACTTTGGCTCAGGCTATTGCATGGTAAACGACTTAGCTTTCACCAGCGAAACCCTGATAAAAAGTGGCGAAGTGACCAATATACTTATTTTTGATTTAGATGTTCATCAAGGTGATGGTACCGCAGCAATGCTGGAACATCAGCCCTACGCCTATACCTGCTCTATTCACTGTGAAAAGAATTTTCCGTTTCGAAAATCAGCCAGCGACTTAGACATAGGTTTAGCACCGAATGTCGCTGACAGTGAATACCTAGGCGTTGTTGACGATACTCTGAGTTATTTATTAAACACCCTAAACCCAGATTTAGTACTTTATGATGCAGGTGTTGATGTATGGCAGCAAGATGGTTTAGGTAAACTTGATATAAGCTGGCAAGGGATAGAGCAACGCGACCATTTAGTCTTCAAGCGCTGCCTTGAGCGCAATGTACCTGTCGCAACCGTAATTGGTGGGGGTTATGATAAAGATCATCGCCGTTTAGCGGCTCGTCACGGCATTGTAGTTGAACAAGCGGCTCGCTTTTAATAACGACAAAGAAAAAAGGCCCGGTGGAGAAAAAAACCGGGCCTTTGCTACTGTAACATTGGGATATGTTAGCAACTTTTTTCTAAGTTAAAACAAGTAGCTGTGGAGCTACCGAATGGTAATCTAAAGCCATAGCTATGCTCAAAACCGTGATGTTTACAATTGAAAAAGCAAACACTTGGCGCGCCCAGCCGCTTACATCAATATTGCGACGATAGCCACGAAGCGCCATTAGCAACCACCAAAAACTCGTTGTACAAGCTACAGCCATAAAGGCTAAACCTGTATAACCACTAATGGTTAATAACATCACAACCAACGCATACACGGCGATATATAAAACAATGTGATGCTTTGCCTTCTCGATCCCCTGCGCTACAGGTAACACAGGAATTCTGGCCGCTTGGTAGTCGTTATAACGAAAGATTGCAATTGCATATGAATGAGGCATTTGCCATAGACTAAACATAACCAATAAAATCACAGCACCAGCATCAAACTGCCCAGTCACGGCACAATACCCCACTACAGGCGGTACTGCGCCAGATAAACTTCCTACAAAGGTGCCGTACACAGAACGACGTTTCATATATAAGCTGTACACACCTACGTAGATGACGTAACCAAAAGTAGCAAATAAGAGTGCCACTACGTTGGTATACACAGCTAATAAGCCGAAACCAATAACACCAAGCACGATGCCATGTGCCATAGCTGCCTTTGCTGACATTTCGCCAGTTACTGTGACGCGTTTGCGAGTGCGCGCCATAGCAACATCAATATCACGATCAATTACGTTATTGATCGCGCATCCTGATGCCACTACTAAAGATAACCCTAGTAAGGTTGCGATCATTAACCATGGGTCAATATCACCGCGAGAGGCTAGCAAGAATCCCCCCGCGACAGAGATCAAATTGCCCATGATAATGCCAGGTTTAGTGACATTTAAATAACGTCGAAACACTTCCTCGACTCCTCTAATTTTCAGCACAAACGCAATATTACGAAAGAAACTAGTTAGTAACAGACTGTAAGAACTGGAGACACAACCTCAGACTAACCAGCTCCTTTCGTAAATCTTTTTACCAATTACAAAGTAATTGTTATTAGTACATCATCATGGCGTTCGATTCGTAGATGATCCACACCGACAAACCAACCACCATCACGATGATTAAAGCACTAAAGATAAACGACAATGAACTTGCTTTGCCGTCTTCTGTTTTGAAGTTTAGGTGTAAGAAATATTTCAAATGCACCCAAATTTGCACAATCGCCATGCTCACGATGCACCATGCAGTGGTCGTTTTAGAAAACGAGCCACTCATCACAGCCCAAAATGGAATAGCCGTTAAAACCACTGACAATACAAAACCAATTAAATAGTCTTTAACGCTGCCATGTGATTGATCATTATGTGCATGAACTTCTAAGTTATTAATTACATGTGATTCACTGTGACTCATTACATTGCTCCCATTAAATAAACAACGGTAAATACACAGATCCACACCACATCTAAGAAGTGCCAGAATAAGCTTAAACAACTTAGGCGTGTCACTGTTTGTGGGTTTAAACCACGGCGCACAACTTCAATCATCAGGACAGTCATCCAAATAAGACCTGCTGTAACGTGAAGACCGTGTAAGCCCACTAAAGAGAAGAACGATGTTAAAAAGGCACTTTGCTGAGGGCCATTGCCATGCGCAATTAGGTGATGGAATTCATATACTTCCATACCAATAAACACAGCACCAAAGGCAAAGGTAACCAGCAACCAAGTTAAAGTAGCCGCCTTTTTCTGCCCGTGAGCAGAGATCATCGCAAAACCAAAAGTGATACTACTGAGTAGTAGTGCTGCGGTTTCAACCGCAACAAAATCAAGTTCAAAAATGTCTTTACCGGACACACCGCCAGCAGTATTCATGAACAATACTGCATAGGTTGCAAAGAATGATGCAAACAACAGGCAATCAGTCATAAGGTAAAGCCAGAAACCAAATACGGTGTTACCACCTGTATCGTGGTGCTCATGGTCATGTGCATCGATATGACCGTGTGCGCTGTTTAAGGTGTCGAGTCCTGCAGAAATGGTACTCATGCATTCACCTCCTTCGTAGCGGCTGTATTGTGAGCCGTTTCTAGTTCAACAATTTCATCTGGTTGCACGTAGTAATCAACATCGCTGGTGTAACAACGTTTGATGAACACCACGATAGCACCCAGTAAACCAAAGGCTGCAAGCCACCAAATGTGCCAGATCATGGCAAAACAGAAGGTTGTTAAAGCTGCGCTCATTAATACACCTGCTGATGTATTTTTTGGCATATGAATTGGGCTATAAGAGGCTTCTTGTTTGTAAGCTAAGCCTTTTTCTTTCATATCTGTCCACGCATCAATGTCATCAACATGTGGGATTTTCGCAAAGTTGTAGTACTGCGGAGGTGAAGCAGATGCCCACTCAAGGGTATGACCATTCCACGGGTCGCCCGTTGTATCATCAAGTTGCTCGCGATTTTTGAAGCTCACTACAAGTTGCACAACTTGGAACAAGATACCGAACATAATGATTACCGCACCGCCAGCTGCAATGTATAACCAAATGTTCCAATCAGGGTTGTTAGTGTGATTTAAGCGACGTGTCATACCTAAGAAACCAAGTACATATAACGGCATGAATGCAACGAAGAAACCTATTAACCAACACCAGAAAGATCTTCTGCCCCAGCTCTCGTCAAGTTTGAAGCCCATTGCTTTAGGGAACCAAAACGCAAAACCAGCTAAATAACCAAATACCGCACCACCAATAATGGTGTTATGGAAGTGAGCAATTAAGAATAAGCTGTTATGTAATACGTAGTCAGCACCAGGAATAGCAAGTAACACACCGGTCATACCACCGATAGTGAAAGTCACCATGAAACCTAAAGTCCAAAGGACAGGCACAGTAATACGTAAACGACCACGGTACATAGTGAATAACCAGTTAAACAACTTAACCCCGGTCGGTACCGCAATAACCATGGTCATAACACCAAAGAAGGCATTAACGTTAGCGCTTGAGCCCATTGTAAAGAAATGATGAAGCCAAACGATAAAACCTAAAATTGAAATCGCACCGCTTGCATAAACCATCGACTTATAACCAAACAGGCGTTTACCAGCAAAAGTTGAGATAACTTCTGAGAAAATACCAAACGCAGGTAAGATCAGAATGTAAACTTCAGGGTGACCCCATGCCCAAAATAAGTTGATGTACATCATCGCGTTACCACCTAATTCATTGGTGAAAAAGTGGAAATCGAGATAACGGTCAAGCGTTAGCATTGCCAGTACCGCAGTTAAAATTGGGAACGATGCGGCAATTAAGATATTCGCCCACGTACATGCCCAAGTAAAAATAGGCATTTTCATTAATGTCATGCCTGGTGCACGCATTTTAAATACAGTCGCTAAGAAGTTTACCGATGTTAATAAGGTACCCAAGCCGGATATCTGCAAGGCCCATATATAATAGTCGACCCCGACACCTGGACTAAATGACAGCTCAGACAGCGGTGGATATGCAACCCAACCTGTTTTAGCAAACTCACCAAAGAATAGTGAGATATTAATCAGGATTGCACCGCCAGCAGTTAACCAAAAGCTAAGGTTATTTAAGAATGGGAATGCAACATCACGGGCACCAATTTGCAAAGGTAAAATGATGTTCATTAAACCAATCATAAACGGCATCGCCATAAAGATGATCATGATCACCCCGTGCGCCGTAAAGATTTGGTCATAGTGCTCTGGTGGTAAGTAACCACTTGCACCGCCGGTAGCCATTGCTAATTGCAGTCGCATCATAATGGCATCCGCGAAACCACGGAAAAGCATGATAAGCGCAAGAATGATGTACATAACACCTAAACGCTTATGGTCAATTGAGGTGATCCAGTCGTGCCAAATCACGCCCCACTTTTTATATTTTGTTACTAAGCCTGCCACTAACAGACCTAAGACAGCAACAACCGTCATGGTAACCATGATAATTGGTTCATGAAACGGGATTGCGTCTAATGTTAATTTACCTAACAACGACATGATTATTCCTCGTCCTCGCTGTGCTTCTTATGAGCTGAGTGCTCTGGCATAGCGTGTTGCATTGCACCGTGAGAGCCATGCGCTTGCATATATTTCATTACGATTGAATGGAACATATCTTTATCTACGCTGGCATAGTATTTAACTGGGTCGTATTCACTTGGTTTTGCTAGTTCAACATAGCTTTGCTTAGTCAGTGCAGAACCGGTATTTTTTACTTTGTTTACCCATTCATCGAAATCAGCTTCAGTAGCTGTTGCAATGGCATCGAACTTCATACCGGTGAAACCTGCACCACTGTAGTTAGCAGAGAAGCCTTTAAAAGTACCCGGTTCATCAGCTATTAAGTGAAGCTTTGTTTCCATACCTGCCATTGAATAAATTTGGCTACCAAGCTGTGGAATGAAAAACGAATTCATGGTGCTTTCTGAGGTGATCTTGTACTGCACAGGCACATTGGCAGGAAAAACAAGCTCATTCACTGTGGCGATGCCTTGCTCTGGATAAATGAATAACCATTTCCAGTTCAAAGAAACAACTTCAACAGTAAGGTGCTCACCTTTACCTTCAAGTGGTTTATATGGGTCAAGTTGTTGCGTTGACTGCCATGTGATCACACCTAAAATCGCAACGATAATGATAGGAATGGTCCAAACTACAGCTTCAATCTTGTTTGAGTGCGCCCATTTTGGAGCGTAAATTTCTTGATCTCGTCCATCACGGTATTTCCATGCAAAATAAATTGTCATGGCAATAACTGGAATTACAACAATCAGCATTAATACCGTAGCTACGATAATTAAATACTTCTCGTCGACACCAATTTGACCTTTTGGATCGAGTACCCCGCCTTTACAGCCAGACAAAGCCAGCACTAAAGACGCTAGAGCAATATTACAAAGGTTTCGAATTGACAAAGGAATATCCTACAACCTAAAAGTTAACACTTGTCGAAATAAGTACACGACGCTTTTCTGCAACAGATGCTACAGATATCCCTCGGCTGAATAACGAGCACGACAAATCGACACGCTAAAAAGTAAGGGAATTTAGGTTGGCTGACTGAAATTTGGGCGTAAAAACCCACTAGGTGCTTTAGTAAAGACAACTTAGAAAACGACTAAAATGGCTGAACTTAAGCAACAAAGCTTATTTACAGACAACCACTTACACGAGGAGGAGCACGACAGCCATGAGCACTGTGTACTACTAAAGACTTTATCGTTTCACGCGCAGCGAAGGCCGCTTTACGTAAAATGACAACTGCACGACGCGCAGGAAAGAAATGGAAGACCAACCAGCATAAACCAATAAGTAATTGGCAAGACACCACAGGGTAAGCTAAAAAACTCAACACATTAAGTAGTGGGATTTCGTATAAAGCACCTTCACTTAATAAGCTTCTTAGCCCTTGAGCATCTTCTAATGTACCGTTGATTAGCATGGCTGAATTAATCAGCAACAAGGCTAAAACTGACATTAGTTCTTTACCAGCAAAAAATGCACGCGCAGCCAGTTGCAACCTAGCTAAGCTAGACTGTTTGGCACCTTGTGACTGATTAATTGCTCGCAAAACCCACGCCTTTTTATCGCTTTTACTGCATTTTAGGTAAGTGGCTTACCCTATTTTTAAATGCGGTAATATGATCTTCATCAATAAAGTTTCAGTAATTACTGAAATTTCGGTGTGGAGTATAACAAAGTCAACAGACGGTACAAGTAGAATTTGGCAGCACAAAGTTAAGTATTGTTTAACCACACGCTATCAATGTGTAAAAAACCGATTTAATTAAAGCTAAGCATTTAAAATTAATACTTTATTTTATATAGCTAAAAGCAATGAAGAAAATGAAAATAGCATATTAATAACGTTTTAAAGCATAAATACCGTTTTAAGCATACTAAGTCAGTACTAACTGAAGATTAAATACTGAGCAAGGATTAGCCAAACCCATTAAAATATAATATTCTAACAAAACCAAAAATAAAGAATAAAAGAGATAGTTATGCGTCAATATGCACTCGCTGCTGCCATTTTAGCATTAAGTAACAGCGCACTCGCAAATACGATTGAAGACACCGTAGTGAATGGCTTAAATAAACCCGCGATTTATTACACCGATATCGAGCCACACTTAAAAACCGTAGCAAAGCATCCTAGCGTCAAACTAGAACAAATTGGTACCTCATTTCAAGGACAGGCACTCAATTCTCTTAAAATTGGCACAGGCCCAATCAAAGTGATGATGTGGAGCCAAATGCACGGCGACGAAAACACTGCAACTGCCGCACTTATGGACTTTTTAAGCTTCATAACAGCTGATGAAAACGCACAATGGCTAAAAAGCTGGCGACAGAAAATATCCCTTCTCATAATCCCTATGGTGAACCCTGACGGCGCGGCCGTACAAACCCGTTATAATGCTCAAGGAATTGATTTAAATCGCGATGCTAAAGCTCTTCGCACAAAAGAAGGGCAAATACTAATGGCTGCCGCAAATCAGTTTAAACCTGACTTTGGCTTTAATTTACATGATCAGAACGCATATTACGGAGCAGGAAAAAAAGGTAAACAAGCCACCATTTCAGTGCTAGCGCCAGCCTATAACGAAGCGAGAGAAGTAAATAAAAGTCGCGGCGAGGCTATGCAGTTTATAGCCCACTTAGCTAAAACGGTTGAAACAATAATCCCAGGCCACTTAGGAAAGTACAACGACAGTTACTCATACCGTAGCTTTGGGGATACTTTTTCGGAAAAGGGTATTAGAACAATATTAATTGAATCAGGAGCGTACCCTAATGATCCAAACCGACAAATAGCACGCAAGGTTAACCGTGTTTTATACAAAAAGACGATTGATTCGTTAACTTCGGGGGAGTGGAAAGACGCGAGGATATCGCAATATCACGCTATTCCATTTAACGCTAAAGACAATTGGGTCGACTTACTAATAGACGACATAATCGTAAATAGTGAGCTAGGTGATTACCAGATAGATATTGCAATTAACAATAAAGGACAGTCACCTGTAATCAAAGAGCTAGGTGATATAAGTAGTATCCGCCAAGGTTATACGAGTTTAGATGCAAGCAGCCTAAGCTTTAAGGCAGGTAACAGCTTTGTTTTAAATAAATCGTTAACGCTTACAGAAAGTAGATATAAAAATATTTTAAAACAAGGCTATAGCTGTTTTTCGGGTGATATGAACAAATTAAAAAACACCTCAAAATGGCCAGTTTACGCGTGCAAAAGTATATTTACATCAATACCATCTCTTCACGCCCCTGCTGCTTTTTTCTTACAAGCCGACGGCATAAATAAGTATGCTATTTTGGGGACTGAGTTAATTAATCTAGAAAGTTAATAACAAAAGACAGTCACCCATAATTAAAAACACGCTTTGAAAGACAGGCACTCTTAAAAGTGCCTACTAAATCTTCAAATACTTTAGATTTTTTAACCTAAAATACTCGTTTTGTAGGCAACCTACCCTATTAGCTTAATCCACTAGTAAAAACCAAGATAAAAGATTTAGCTTTCTGAGAATTGAAAGTACGAGTTAGCTGCAATGTTTTGAAAAAAATAAAAGTTGAGAGAAATTTAAGATTAGCTAGCAAGTAATAACTTACAACTTGTTATATTACTTCGCCGCTTTCGAGCAGTTTTACTACAGTAGTTTTCAATAGCTTGTATTCGTCCTACAGCACCGTGAAATAAATGTTCAAACTGTGTTGTTAATGTAAGCCAATTTGCTGGCTCGAGATTAAGCCTCTCAAGGATAGGAGGTAA
>CESF01138505.1_pt1 | contig 70919 bp, 71 predicted proteins | sample 356331 | NCBI WGS metagenome assembly CESF01 (sample SAMEA2621779, study PRJEB7988) | marine metagenome | biome: marine biome (ENVO:00000447); feature: surface water layer (ENVO:00002042); material: "saline water (ENVO:00002010), including plankton (ENVO:xxxxxxxx)" | depth 5 m
TCCTTACTTACCTCAACCCCCTCTTCCCATTCAATAAACACGGTTTTCACCTGTTTAGATAGGATCAGGTTTACTTGTTCTATAGTTGGTTTAACAACATAAAAACTGACCGTGATATAAGAGACAATTTGATTGATTAACAGCAAGGCCGCAACCAAAAATACTGTTTGTCCAAACGCACTACGTGGAAACATGCCCATTACTATTATTTTTCACCGTCTGGCACAAATACGTAGCCTAAGCCCCATACTGTTTGTATATAACGCGGATTAGCCGCATCGACTTCAATCATACGGCGTAATCGTGAAACCTGAACATCGATACTGCGCTCAAGCGCACTATAATCACGACCACGTGCTAAGTTCATCAGTTTATCGCGACTAAGTGGTTCACGAGGATGAGTTACCAACGCTTTTAATACTGCAAACTCACCACTGGTTAACGACATTGTTTTGTCACCATGGCTCATTTCGCGGGTCGCAAGGTTTAGCGTGAAGTCGCCAAAGCTAATTTCGTTTTCTTCAGCAGCAGGAGCCCCCGGCACTTCTTTAGCACGACGACGTAAAATTGCTTTAATGCGCGCTAACAGTTCACGCGGGTTGAATGGTTTAGGAATGTAATCATCAGCACCTAGCTCTAAACCGATTATGCGGTCAACTTCATCGCCTTTGGCTGTAAGCATTACAATTGGAATGTCATTTTCTTTTTGACGTAAACGACGGCAAATTGATAACCCATCTTCACCTGGTAACATTAAATCTAATACAATCAAGTGGAAATTTTCACGCTCCAGCAAGCGATCCATCTGCTCTGAATTTGCTGCTGTGCGAACAATAAAGCCTTGTTCTACAAGGTAACGCTCTAGCAAACTGCGTAAGCGCATATCGTCATCAACAACCAATACTTTTGTCGTTTCGTGTCCCATAACTTTCATTCTTTTTGTAATATGTTACTTATTAATATAAATGAAAAAGTTAAGAATAAAAATCGAATTACGCGCTTAGATTGTTACTGAACATTTCAAAATCTGACTCGACAAAGTTTATACTTTGCGGCTGGTTTTCTTTTTAGGCTAAATAAAAATGGCAAAGACAAATTTAATAACCCGAGAGGGGTATCAGCAATTACAACAAGAACATGATTACTTATGGCATGAAAAGCGCCCTGAAATTACTAAAATTGTTACTTGGGCAGCAAGCTTAGGCGACCGCTCTGAAAACGCAGATTATCAGTTTAATAAACGTGTTTTACGACAGATAGATCGCCGTGTACGCTATCTTCGTAAACGTATGCCAGATCTTAAAATCGTTGACTATAACCCGCAGCAAGCGGGTAAAGTGTTTTTTGGCGCTTGGGTCGAAATTGAGAATGAACAAGGCGATACAAAGCGTTTCCGCATTGTCGGTCCCGACGAAATTTACGAGCGCAAAGATTACATTTCTATTGATGCACCTATGGCTCGAGCGCTACTTGGTAAACAGGTTGATGATGATTTTTCGGTGATGACGCCTGAAGGCGCAAAAGAATGGTATATCAACGAGATAACTTATCCTGATGCGAAATAATTTTTCCCAGAAAATTCAGAAAGCGTTAATTATTGATTGTTTAGTCTGAAAATGTGATCTATAACTAAAGGTACTCAAGATAAATCATTACTTGAGTTTTAGAAGGTAGTAAGTATGTCAAACGCAATACAACGCATCATGAGTAATGCCATTGTATTCGCACTATTAATAAGTGTGAGTTTGATATCTTACGCCAGTGATATAGAAAGCCACTCAGACAGTGTTACGCCAACCGCTCACTTTATTGCGTGCGATAGTGCAGAGCCTGCCAACTTAGATACCGACCTCGATAAACATACTCCCGCGTTCGTCGCTAATGTAGCCCAACCACTGCCAGATGCACGTATGGTTTCGTATGTTCACTCTTCTAATAAGGTGTCTGTTTATAGCGCGCACCAGCGAGGGCCGCCTGCTTTTAATTAACTTAAATTTTCAATTTCAGTTTTATTAAAATGTATGGTGACCAAAATGAATAATTTCAAAGAATTACGTCTTCAAGATATCTCTAATGGCGCATTATCTAATGCAGTGAATGAAGTTGAGCCAACACTAGATCTCACTTCTCCAGCTTTAAAAGTACTTAATAGCTTTACTAAAAAAGACCCTTTACGTGCACATTACGGCACCACAATTGTCGATGCGTTAAAGCAAACTAATAGCTGTTGCTCAGATTTTATTTTAGTTGTAGATAGCGAGGACAAACTGCTTGGCCTTACATCTAGCGCTGACTTACAAAGCTCAAAAATTATGATTCTTGCACAGCGCTTGAACTTACACCGTGACGAAATCACCTTGCATGATGTGATGACTCCTCTTGGCAATTTAGCGGGGGTAAGCCTGCAAAGCATCAGCTATGCATGTATTGGTGATGCTCTACAAACAATGGAGCACCAAGGTATGATGTTCCTATTAGTAACCAGTGCTAAACAAGAAATTTGTGGTTTGATTTCAGCTCGTGAAATTGCTAAAAAACTACATATCCCAGTTAATATCAACCCAATTGCTAATAGCTTTAGCGAAGTATTACAACATGTGGATCACCCACACTAAGCATTAAAATCTGCGTTGTGTAAGACTATTTTTGCAGGCCTTAAAAGCAGTGCTTTTAAGGCCTTCTTATTGTGATATTATTCAGGCAATTAATCTTCAGTTTTACTGATTTTCTATTTTTAAAAAAGGTTTATGCATGAGCAATATCTCTGCACGCTTAGCGACCGAGCTAAATGCCCAGCAATCACAAGTTGTTGCTGCAATCAAACTACTTGATGAAGGTGCCACAGTCCCTTTTATCGCCCGTTATCGTAAAGAAGTAACTGGTGGCTTAGATGACACGCAATTACGTTTACTTGAGCAGCGTTTATCGTATTTACGTGAATTAGAAGAGCGCCGCAGCTTTATCCTTGCCACTATCGAAGAGCAAGGTAAGCTAACTGCCGAGCTAAGTGATGACATTAATAACGCTGACAGTAAAACTGAGCTCGAAGACTTATATCTGCCTTTCAAACCTAAACGCAGAACGAAAGGACAAATAGCTATTGAAGCAGGCATTGAACCGCTTGCCGATGCGCTATTTAATAACTCAAGCCTTGACCCAGAAGAACAAGCTAGTAGTTACATTAATGCTGAAGCAGGCTTTGCTGATACAAAAGCAGTGCTTGATGGCGCTAAATTTATTCTAATGGAGCGCTTTGCTGAAGACGCCAAATTACTTGCTAAATTTCGTAGTCATATTGCACAACACGGTCAAATTGAAAGTGCTGTAATCGCAGGCCATGAAAATGAAGGCGTGAAGTACCGCGACTACTTTGAGCATCAAGAACCGCTTAAGAAAGTACCATCACACCGTGCACTTGCTATGCTTCGTGCTCGTAATGAAGGCGTATTACAACTGAGTATCAACCCTGAGCCAAGCGCAGAAAATCCAGCGCAAGTGTGCGCGCAAATGATTGCTGATCATTACCGCTTAGATGTTAGCAACTCTGCTGCAAGCAGTTGGCTAATGGGCGTAGTGCAATGGGCATGGAAAATTAAGTTAAGCCTACATCTAGAGAATGAATTTTTAGGTGCAATGCGCGAAAAAGCAGAAACCGGCGCAATTGACATTTTTGCTAAGAACTTAAAAGACTTATTAATGGCCGCTCCTGCAGGCCCACGCACCACGTTAGGTCTCGATCCTGGTTTACGCACAGGTTGTAAAATTGCCGTTGTAGACAGCACTGGCAAGCTGTTAACAACACAAACGATTTTCCCGCACGCTCCACAAAATCATTGGGATAAATCGCTTCGTACTTTAGAACAATTATGTCGCCAGCATAAAGTTGAGCTAATTGCTATTGGTAATGGTACGGCTTCACGTGAATCTGACAAGTTAGTAGCAGAACTGATTAAAGCAAACAGTGAACTAAAACTAAATAAAGTAATGGTCAGTGAAGCAGGCGCATCTGTTTATTCAGCGTCTGAATTTGCAGCCAATGAGTTCCCTAACCTTGATGTTTCACTACGTGGTGCTGTGTCTATTGCGCGCCGCTTACAAGACCCACTTGCCGAGCTGGTAAAAATTGAGCCTAAATCAATCGGTGTAGGTCAGTATCAACACGATGTATCGCAAAGCCAACTAGGGCAAACGCTAACTTCAGTAGTCGAAGACTGTGTAAACTCTGTAGGTGTAGACTTAAACATGGCATCAGTGCCATTACTTACTCGCGTATCAGGCTTAAACAAAACGTTAGCACAAAATATTGTTAGCTACCGCGATGCGAATGGCTCATTTAGTAAACGTTCTGAACTGAAAAAAGTTGAACGCTTAGGTCCAAAAGCCTTTGAACAAGCTGCCGGTTTCTTACGTATCAGTACAGGTTCAGATCCTCTCGATAACTCGTCAGTTCACCCTGAAGCCTACCCTGTTGTTAAGCGTATCTGCGAGAAAAACAGCTTAGATGTAAACAGCCTAATTGGTAACTCTGACATCCTAAACAAGCTCGTTGCTAACGATTACACAGACGAAAAGTTTGGTTTACCTACCGTTACCGACATTATCAAAGAACTTGATAAACCGGGTCGTGACCCGCGCCCTGAGTTTAAAACAGCGGAATTTAAAGCCGGTGTTGAAACCATTAACGACCTTAAACCTGGTATGATTTTAGAGGGTGTGGTGTCTAACGTTGCTAACTTCGGTGCCTTCGTTGATGTGGGCGTACACCAAGACGGTTTAGTGCATATTTCTGCTATTACCAATAAGTTTATTTCCGACCCACGTGAAGTGGTTAAAGCTGGTGATATTGTAAAAGTAAAAGTAGTTGAAGTAGATGCTGCACGTAAACGTATTAGCTTTACTATGCGTTTAGACGATGATGTTGATACCAGCAATAAAGCCGCACCAGCGAGCAAACCTAAGCCTGCAGCTAAAGCGAAAAGCGCACCAAAGCAAAAACGCGAATTTGGTAATGTTGCGATGGGCAATGCGTTTGCAGATGCATTTGCCAATGCAAAAGTGAAAAAGTAATCCCCAAATAGATTAATCAAACTGGTATCAATCGATAATAAAAAACCGCGTGAGTTTAAACTTACGCGGTTTTTATTTTTATACCAACTCACTGAATTAAGCTCGTTGATATTAAAGGCTCTATAAACTGAGCGTTTATCACTATTACTTACGACGACGAAGTGCAAGTAATGGCAGTAGTAACACAATGAAGTGACCCATTGAGCCGCTTGAAGAGCTCTTTGTTTCCGCTTCAGTTTCTGGTGTTACTTGTGAAGCATATTCACAGCTACCATCATCTTCATTCGCTGTTGCATCATAGTTAGTCGCTGCTGCATCAGTACAACCAAGTTCTACACCATCAGATTCAACCATAAGTAAGAACTCTTTGCTTACTTTGTCAGCTGGATTTGCTTTGTCTTGTACTGTAACTGTTACAACAGTTTCACCATGGAAATGTGCATCTGGGATTAAGTTAAACGACATTCCGTCAACTTCAGCCGTTACATTCTCACCCGTTACCACAAGCTCATTTGGCGACTGATCTGCGTCAACAACCATCACATCAATACCATCGATACGGTCATTTTCGGCTACCGTCATATCAGCAATATCACTCATTTTCAGATTACTTTGTACACCGATAGAATGCATTAATGAACCATCATCTTGGTTACCTAGTTGGTAATCAAGAGTGATATCTTGCATAGTACCTTTTGCATCAGGCATAACCGTTGCAGTAAAGTTAAACTCAACTTCACTTTGCTCTGGACCAACATAATCAAAACAGATCACTAAGTCATCTTGTAAGATCTTACCAAGGTCGTCATAACCAACCACATTGCTTAATGCACCGTCTTTAAAGCCAGCAGTTGTAGAATAAACACTGTCGCCACCTTCAATAAAGATGGTCCCTTCGTCAACACCTGCGCCTAGATTATCGTAGGCAAATATAGCTTCGAACATCCCTTCGTGGTCATCAATACCACTACGTAAAATCACTTCATAGTCGAACGTGTCACCGGTATTTTTATCAGTCACATTATCGAATTCCATGAATACGAGATCACCTAAGTCAGGACGCTCTTCTTTATATTGCGTAGCAATCGTTAAACCTGTTGGATCAGTTGGATGGCGAAGGTTTTCAATTTCAAATGAACCACGCCAGAAAGGTGCCAATGCTTCAACTAAGAAACCAGGACCACGATGCGCACTCATCATCCACCAGATAGGTGTGAATTGCATTGCACCTGTTGGATGTAAACGCACTTCGTTATTATTTACTTGATTGTAAACTTCAAACTTAGCGCCTTCTTTATAGAATAACCAATCGATTGGAACATCAAAATAAACGTTAGAGCCACCTTCATACCAAGCAGCTTCCGGTTGAATGCGGAAATCACCCCATAAATCGATGTATCCCCCTGTTGAAAATTCATCAATCATTGGCGTTTTACACATCTCATTCGTGATGTTGTTAGTTACCACATAATCACGTTGTACGTTGCGTGTTGCGTCTTGAGTACCTTGAATAGTTAACGTGTTACCTTCTACAACTAACGAAGCTTCAACTGCTTCATTGTTTGAAGTTAACGTTTCAGGCCAAACTTGCATACCATCAGGAATCGTTAATGACAGTGAATAATCACGTGCTTTAGATTCATAGTTAGCTTTAAGTTTTACATTAACATTAACTAGATCCATAGCGCGAGCTGTGTTTTGGTCGACATTTAAGGTAAGTGCTTCTGCATCACGTTTTAAATTAACCGATGTGAAACCAAGCGTGCCTTCAGCACCCTCGGCATTGCCTAATGCAAAGCCACCATAATAAACATCATTCGGCTGCGCATCTGGTAAATCCCAATTTACGGCAATTTCATAGTTACCATTACCACTGTGTTGCTGAGGCGCTGAAACACTGAACTCACCGGTATTTTGCTCTTTAACAATGGCGTAGTGCGTCACTGTTTGATAGCCTACATCACGTAAACCCGCAAGTGCAGCGGTCGCAAACCAGTATTTACCAGGCTTAGGATCGATAATATTACAGTAGTTATCTTCAACGCTGCTTGAAGAATAACAAATCATCTCTTCATTGAGTGCTTTGATTAATGCTGAGGAATCTTCCGCAATCTCTTCATCAGAAACCATGAATGAGCCGCTTTCATTAGCATCATAACCCACAATTAAATGTGCTTTTTTAATCTGCCAACGTGGTTCAACAATATCTGCAAGATCTGTAGTTTGTTCAGTAGAAGCCACTTTAACCATTAAGCGCTTTGTACCTTCTGGTACTTCAAATGCTTGAATATCCCACGCTTTCTCAACACGATCTTTAGTTACATAAGGTGCAACGCCCAAAAGGTTCGCAGTAACTTCTGTTGGTTTTACAAGGCCATAATAAGTCGGCGTAAATTCACTGTAGCTATCGGTATTAACAACGATTGATTCTGATGCACTTGCGCGTGCCATATCGATATCAACCATGGTTGGTAACTCATCAATGACGTTTTTCGCAACCAGAGTGAAGTGAGCGTCAGGTAAGTCGCCATCAATGTTCTTGAATAACACTTTACCGTTGAACCAAGCATCTTTATTTAAGATATTGTCCCAAGGTGCACCCTCTTCAACAGGATCAAGCTTAGACTCGATGATATTTGGCAACTTCATGGTGACCATCACATCTTGTGTTTCACCTGCTTTAAGTGTGAAATTACTTGGTGTTACACTAACTTCTACACCAAAACTTTCTTCTTCACCTTCAACAGCCCAGCCATAAGCCGTTGCATCCCAAGTACCATCTTTTGTTGCCTTAACGGTACGCATCCATGAACATTCTAATTCACAGTCTTGATTAACTAATGAAGGAAGGTTAAGCCATTCTACTAAACCACCATTACGAGGGTTCGCATTATGGTAGTTCTCGATAGTCTCATCCATAATAAGACCAGCATTGGCAGCTTGTGCTACATCAATCGCACCACCACCAGCCATAAAGTTATAGTATGGGTCAACTAGAGTAACACCATTAGAAATGCGTACTTTATTAGCCGTCATCATTAGTGCTGACTGAATTTCTGCAGGCGTCCAGTCAGGGTGCATTTGCATCAATAACGTCATTGCACCAGTAACATGTGGCGTAGCCATTGAAGTGCCACTCATGAATGTCCAATCTGATGCACTTGGGTAAGCTGTAAATGGTTGGTCATCAGCATTCGCTGCATAAATATCAACACCTGGAGCTGTCACGTCTGGAACTAGGTTATTGATGTAATAACTTGGCCCCATAGAACTAAAGACTGCAAGTTGATTACCCGCTTCCTCATCAAATGCATAGTTATTTTCTGGTTCGCCAATCGTTGCAATCGCAGCGCCATCAGGGTTGGCATTGACCCAATTACGAATTGTGAAACGGGCGCTAGATGGTAAGTGAATGCCCGGGATCACATAATTATCAGCAACAATGCTCTCAGCCGAGCTCGTGTTTAATAAGATGAAGCCTCCAGCTCCACCAGCTGCAACATTCTTCGCTTTGTCTACACGAGCAATGTCACCACGTAAACAAACGACAATTTGATCAGCAGTAAATGTTCCTGTAGGGAAAGGTGCATTACAACTTGCTGCATTGTAATTATCATTTACGTTAGGGTCATCGTACTTTTCCGCAAGCACAACTTCACCTGTAATACCTCCAGAGAAGCTTTTACCAGTGTACTCGCCAGCATAAGGAGTGCGAGCACCTTGGAAGTTATTAATAGTTTTAACACCTAAATCCATCACGCGGTCATGAGTTGATGCACCCACAGTAGTTACCCAAGGTGATGTGTGGTCCGCTGAAATATAATAAGGACCTGAGTTACCCGCTGCCGCTGCCACTGAAATGCCCGCTTCACGTGCGCTTAAGAAAGCCATTTCCATTGGGTCTTCCCACGGGAAGCTTTCACTACCACCAATTGAGAAGTTAATTGCATCTACACCATCTTCAATCGCATCTTCAAATGCAGATAAAATAGCTGACTCAGGACAACCTGAGTAAGGATCGCCAGAACGGCCTGCATAACATACTTGGTATGAGATTATGTGTGCACGAGGAGCCACACCACTGGTACTTTCAAACGTGAATGGTAAGTTTTCACCATCACTTACTTTTTCACCTGTTGCAGCTTGCAGAGGCGTATTTTCAATGTAATTACCCGCCGTGGTACTTGCTGTGTGAGATCCGTGGCCATTGTAGTCTTCACCATTTTCAGGACGACGATCAGCACGAGCAAATTGATAATCCGCATTCATTGCTGTGACTTCTGGATATGAGCGAACACCGATTAGCTTGTCATTACACAGATCAGGTTCTTCCTCACAGTCGCCAACAAAATTACCTGCACCTAATGGGTTTTTCTTACTATATTCTTCGTCGCTTGCAAATGCAGGGTGGTCTGTATTGATACCAGTATCAATTATACCCACTACCATACCTTCACCTTTAACACCTACCGATGAAGCTGGTGTTGTACCCTGCCATAATTGGTCTGCGCCAATAAACTCTGGGCCACGGTCTGTACGTAATTCAAAAATACGGTTAGGAGTAATACGCTTAACGCCCGATTGCGTTGCAAGTATCTCGGCATCAGCCTGTGTCATTTCAACTACAACCGCGTTATTTGCAAGGGTAAATTGCTTTTTAATCGCAATATTTGCTCCAATTGCACGCGCTTTACTTAATACTGCTGATTGACGTTGTTTCAAGAATCCTTGATACGCACGCACATTTTGCGAAGCTGTATCAATGCGCTCTTTTACCATTAAAGAACGTGACTCAGTAATAGCTGTAGCGCTGAAACCTTTAATATCACCTTGATAACTTGCCACAGGTTCATCATGCATTTGTACAATGTATGTTTGAATACCTGTTACCCCATCTTGAGGTTGAAAAACATGTTCTGGCTGCTGACTTTGGTAATGCTGATTTAAACGCTGAACACTCCCCTTTAGTAAGCTTGGATGATCTTCGATTTGTTTTTCTTGTTGATAATTCGCGATATCTTCAGCTGTAAATGTTGGCTGATAAAAGCCTTTATCTGACACTTTGTTAAAGCCTGGCTCTGCCGCAGCATAACCTGTAGCGCCGACATACAAGGCTGTTAGTACGGCTACTGAGCTTTTCTTCAAGTGTGTGATTTTCTTATTGCAAGGTTGCATATGATTCCCACTGATTTAATTCTAAACAGCTCATAAGTTACTTGAGCTGACACACTAAATTATTTAGCAGGCAAACATATACAGAGAGGGGTCTGCATGGTCAAACCAAACTGTACACAGTTATGATACAAGGTTAACAACAAATAAACATGAGAGTGTTAATAACAAACGCTTTGCGGGATATTTATACAAAATGTAGCATTTTGTATAAATACTATTACAGAAACAAAAATGAGTAGGGAAAACAGCTAGAGAAAGACACTCTAGCTGCTAAAAAATTAGAAATTATAACGAACCGACAATGCAATGTCTGAGTAATCATTTGCATCACGATAGCTTGCGCTGACAAGCCAAGCTGATGTGAAGGCATAGTTTGCACCTACATGAAATACTGCATTATTTTCGCTCTCTTCATTATGTAAACGCTCGTAGCCAACGCCAGCATTGACCTCAAATGACTCAGTTAATAAGTGTCTAATTTGTGCATTAGCAGACAAAATATCTGCAGTTTCTGAATTAGAGTGGTTCTCTGAAAAGCTATTAAAAACTTGATCTTGGTATGAGACAACTTCTTTAACATTAAGGTCAGTTTCTATCTTTAACTGGCCAATCTTTGCTGAAAAATCAACTTTGGTGCGATCTGATAGCGAATAAATATAGCCTAAACCAATTTCGTAACGCGTCATATCAACATCATAATCAAGCGTATAAGCTATGACAGTATTACCTAAATAATTATCATTGCTATCGTAAACACCTGAGCCATTGAATTCATTCGTTGCTGTCACATCGTCATTTAAAATTGAATAATGACCTGTAACATACCAATTCTCAGCAAACTGCTTACTGATATTAAAGCCAACCCCTTTAAGAGATAGCTCATCTAAGTCATCAATTTCTGTCTTTTTATATCCTGCTTCAACATAGTCATAACTTAAGGGGGAGGTGTTTTCTGCCATTACTGCTGTAGAAGAAAGTGACAACGCACAAGCAAGAAGAGTGTATTTCATTTGTTAAATCATCCTAATTAAAAATCGGGGACAATGTACCAAAGCGATATCGGACCCACAACAGAAACAGCATTCATTTTTGTAGGCTAAATGTAAGAAATTGTTATACCAACTCCTTAATTAAGTGAGCTGTTTTGAGGTAATAAGACGTAGTTGGATTAACACCTCAAAATGATGAAGTGAATTGACATTAGTTAAATAAAAGCAGAAAACTGATTTTGATTGGTGGGCGAGGTAGCTGCTTGATAAAAGTTAGCAATACGTGCGGCACGCTCGTCTACTTCAGCATCACGCTTGGCTGTTTTTGTTTCACTGCTTTGAGTTGCGCTATCTTCGGCATAATCACTATTTATTTTGAAGGTCGATTTGCCTGAATCAGCATCGCTATCTGCTGATTGACTGGCAAGCTCAGCTTGTGCTGCCATAAGTTTTTGTGTGGCATCAGCCGCGATAGAACGATCAGCACTCGATGGTTCTTGTGGTGCAAGCGCTGCTGCACGCACTGTCTGCATTTTTTCGATTGTGGCTTTTGGGTCGCCTTTTATTTCAGCAACATCAATTTGCACTTCGCCGCCTACGGCATAGTTTGTACCATCGGGGCCGCGTTGATACTCATAGCTTGGCGAGCCTGCATATTGACCACCAACTGTCGCATGCGCTTGCTCATGAATACGCACCTCGGTATCTCGTGCTTTTAACTCTTTAATTTGTTCAGCATCTTGCTGTTCTTGCTCTGCAACCTTTTGCTCTTTTTGCTGCTCTTGTTTAGCTTCCTGTTGTTCTTGCTCTGTTTGCTCAGACTCGCCTTGTTCGCGACCTTGCTGACGCTCTTCAATTACTTTGTCTTCAGCAAGACGCCCTTTAGCATCATAAGTACCGGTCTCAGAACCAGGCTGCTTGGTTTTGTCGCCATCATTAAGGGTTTTGTTTTCCGCGTTACTCGGCTTGGTAGCAGCAGGAGGTGGGATCACTTCACGTAACTGATTATCACGGCGAGCACTTTCAGTGTGCACATTCGCCGTGTTGATATTAATCGAAGGAAACGGAGTGACGATATTCATAAGTACTAAACTTTAATATCTATTAGTGTACCGAGCACTTCATCAGCAGTTTGAATCGTGTTGATATTGGCTTTTGCATTAAACTCTTCAACTTTCAAATTGACAAGCGACTCATCGATTGGGGCAGGTTGTGAAGCTGGCGGAGTAACAGCTTCATTTGGACTCGCCGCTTGTAATTGCCGTTGTTGAGCTAATTGGGCATCATCTTGCTGATCAATTGAGGCACGGCTAATCTCTGCGCTCGCCTTTTCGATACCTTGACTAGCACGGTTATAACCTTCTACCGCATTATTAAAAACAGAACTGATTGGCATAGCACCCTCCAACAGTGAGATCTACTTGTTAAGTATCGCTCATAAAACGAGCAAAATAAAGCTAAATCCCGCTATTTTTCTGGCCTCTCAGCGAGTTTTGCTTAACACATTGATTTCAGTGCTGATATAAATGCTGCTTTATGAGAAATAAATGGCGCATGTGAGGCTTTATCTAAAACCTCATATTCAAACTGAGGCTGTAAAGCATGCATTTTTTCAATCGCACGATAAGGTACTAATGAATCTAAACGGCCGAAAATACCACGCACAGGTACGCTAAGGTTAGCGAATAACTCACGCAAATCATCCTGCTGTAAAATGTCTAAGCCAGCACTTAAAGCCTGCTCTTGTGGCGCTGGATACTGGTTTAAAAGTGCTTTTAGCTGCTTAATATCGTCCCGAGCTGATTCACTGCCCATCGCTTGTATCGCCAAAAACCGTTCTATCGTTTTTTCTCTGTGGCTAACCAGCTGATCTTTAAAGGCGTTTAATACTTCAGGCTTGATACCCGGCCATTCGTCGGTTTGCGCAAAAAATGGCGTTGAAGAAACCAACACAACCTTTGCTACCTTGTCTGGCCAATGTGCAGCAATATACAAAGCAAAAAGACCACCTAAAGACCAGCCAACAAGAATAGAGTTATTATTGAGCTGGGCGCTTAATTGCTGAGCTGCATCATGCAAAGAGTAAGGTGTTGGAATTGACTGCGCATTACCAAATCCAGGTAAGTCAAAGCAACGGACTTCACCATCATGGAAAAACTCAAGCTCAGGCTTGATCACTTGCCAAACCCCCTGGTTCATTCCCCAGCCATGTAATAGCACCATATCATTTTGCATATTTTGTATTTCCCAACCACACTTAGCGCTCATAATAGCGTTTAAAGGAATGAATGCAATGTCTCACTTCTCTCATACCTTAAAACTAGGGCTAGACGCACTGTTCCCTAACTTTTGTATTAGCTGCCAAAGTCACATACAGGCTAATCAAGCCTTGTGTCATTATTGTTTAAATGACCTCAATTTGTTCGATCTTACACGCCACCCAAACCTGTTACACAGACCTGATATATGTGATGCATTTCCTGATAGTAATTTTGATTATTTAATTGCCTGTGCTTGGTATCAAGCGCCTTTGAAACTTTGGCTCAAGCAATTGAAATTTAACGATCAGCAGTATTTTCGTGTGGCACTACAACAAGTAATAGAGAGGCAGCTGCAATTAGCTCGTCAGGTTAATATAAATTGGCCCGATCTTTTTATTGTGCTACCACTGCATAATCAGCGCTTTTTAGCACGCGGTTTTAATCAGGTAAGCCAAACTTGGCTGCCTGTTTTAAAAAAGCAGCAATGTACTGTTAGCTCAGCTCTTTACAAGCAAAAAGCAACCAAAGCGCAATCACAGTTAAGTAAAACGAAAAGAGTTAAAAATCTACAAAATGCGTTTGTTTGTCAGCAAGATTTAACAGGTAAAACCGTGGCAATTATTGATGATGTGATGACCTCTGGCGCAACCATAAATGCTGCGACAGAAGCCATAAAAAATGCAGGGGCTAAGCAAGTGTGGGCTATGCTCACTTGCTTAACAGGATTAGACAACCTGCGCTAAGATTAATTGTGATTATTTATCACCTGAGGCATGAAAGGCATTACCAAAGAATAATGCATTGCTCAGTAATCGGCTGGTACCATACCAATAACCACGGAACACTGGGTTATCGGTCATGCCTATCACACTTCCTTTACCATAAGAGTGCGCAATTAAGCCTGCCGCACCAGCTACTTGTTCTACGTTTACGTCATCAGTAAAGCCAGCTAAAAGCGGTTTATCTGTGTAAGTAAGCACGTTCACAAAAGGTGCGTCTGATTTCTCAAGTAGCCAAGTACTATTCTTAAACACAGGTAATGTATTGCGATTCAGCGAATACGTAAGTGGGTGAGATAAATCCACTGAAGTATTAAAAATTGCACCGGCAATACGCTGACGACCAGCTAAGTCATCTTTATCTGCATAGGTAAGCCCTGTTGTATCAAATGCACTGGCTACATCACGACGAGATAAGTAATTAGCCTTTAGTAGTTGCTGATCAGCTAAGAATTTAGCACCGCCTTTATGTCCCCAAATAACACCGCCTTTACGAACCCACGATTTAATAGCCACTTTAGTCGCATCATCAAGACGATTGAAATTTCCGTGCGCCAGAATAATATGACTGTAGTTTTCAAGGTCGATGCGATTTAAGCGCTCCATTTCGATAATGCTTGGCGCTGTGCCAACGAAACGATCTAAGTAATACCATACTTCACCAAGTTCATACTGGCTGGTTCCCTGACCTCCCACTAGTAATACTTTAGGCGCTTTCACAACCGCCATTGCACGAGAACCTAAATCAGCACCTTTAACCGTTAAGCCCGAGCTAATTGGTGTTATTTCAATGCCAAACTCATTCTGCGCTTGGTTTAAATAGCTAACCCAGTTGCTATCAGTTTGCAGACCTGCAGGAACAAGAATACTACCTGGCTCAAAAGCTATTTCACCTGAAGGCGTTTTTGCTGTAAGTGGGCTTAATGCCACCCGTGCTTTCACACCTTGTTCGAGTAAGCTATTAAGCATTTTTGGCGCTAGGTAATCATCCCATTTGAATGCATAAGCATAGCTTTGTGGTAAAGCGGCAAAGCTTGATTTAACATTTTGCTGCCAAGGCATTTTGGCAACCTTTAAGCCCCAATTACTGCTTACCTTTGCAAATTCTAAATTAAAGGCATGAGCAAGTGTCCAGCCAGATACATCATAAAATGTATTATCGACAAAACGCTGTTGCTCACTAAAAATCGCTTTAATTAAACGAAATTGCGGCTGTGCTAATGGCACATAATAGCTCTGCTCAGAAAAGCTTTGACCGTTCACTTTTAGCGGCTCTTCTAACATGTACGCATTGATTTGATGTTGTTTTAATAAATCAAGGAAGTACTTCATGCGACTTTGATCAGCGCCGCCTTTCACCACATACCCTTTAAAGTCTTCATCACCAGCAAGGTCAACAGCTTTGTTGTAAAATTTTGCTTGATAATCAAGTAAGTCTGTACGGTTATCAAGCGCGGCTTGGAACGTCGATAGGCTCGTTAATAACTGATTTTTAATCGTAAACGGGAAGCTTAATGGGCCGTTGATGGTTTTTTGTAAGTGACCACGTGAGCTCGCTTGTTCAAATAAAATACCTACACCGCCATTTACATCTGGGTAAGTTGAGCCTTTACCATAGTAAAAGTCATCGAAGCTTTCTTCTGTGAAGTAAAGAGCATTATGCTCATCAAGTGTCTTTGCATGATAGTTTGCAATTGCTTTAGTTAGCGTGACATTTTCTTCAGGAGTGATTGGGTGCTTACGAGTTGGGATCCCAGGCTGGAAAAAGTATGTGCTGTTTGGGCCCATCTCATGGAAGTCAGTTAGGATATTGGGCTTCCATTGATGAAACTGCGCAATGCGTGCACGTGATTCAGGGTGCTGCAGTAACAACCAGTCACGATTTAAGTCAAATAAATAGTGGTTAGTACGGCTACTCGGCCAACTTTCAATGTGCTCGCGAGTTTGTGGATCTGATGATAACTGCATACCACGGTTACTATTCGCCCAATTTGCAAAACGTGCTAAACCATCTGGGTTCAATGATGGGTCTAGTAAAATAACCGTGTTGTTTAGTAAGGCATCTATTTCTGGGCCTTGTGCAGCGGCAAGGTAGTAAGCAACGAGTAGCGATGCATTACTACCTGATGACTCATTCCCATGAACACTGTAACCCATCCATACAACCGCAGGTTGTTTGCTTGAGTCACTCGTTCCACCATTTAAGCGAGCTAAGTGAGCCTTGCGGATTTGCTCTACCTGACCCAGCTTTTCTGGTGCTGTGATGGTTAGCATCACAAGCGGACGCTGTTCATGTGTGCGACCGATTACTTTGAAGTTCATTCGATTACTTTTTTCAGCAAGAATTTGCATATATTGCACAAGCTGATCGTGACGTACATGCCACTCACCCACTTCGTAACCTAGCACCTGCTCTGGGGTAGGAATAGTTGGGTCAAATTTCACATCTTCTTCAAAGTAATAAGAAAGAGGTTTTGCTAATGCGCTGACGCTCACTAGCATGGTTAATATTGTTATTATAAAACGCATAGATAGCACCCGTAATTATTTGATGTTTTAACGCTACCATTCGATAAAATAGATGCAACTTTTTACGCTCAACACTGGCGACAATACGATGAGCGGAGTATGATACTCAGTATCCGAGTAATTTAGTCAAGTATAGTCCGTTTTATGATCTCTATTTCTGAATCTGCACAATCTCATTTTGCTAAACTTTTAGCAGACCAAGCTGAACAAACGAACATTCGCGTGTTTGTAGTAAACCCAGGTACTTCGCAGGCTGAGTGTGGTGTTTCTTACTGCCCAGAAGACGCCGTTGAAGCGACTGATATTCGTCTACCATTCAATGGCTTTGATGCCGTTGTTGATGCAGAAAGCGCCCCTTTCTTAGAAGAAGCTGAAATCGATTTTGTAACTGACAAAATGGGAACTCAGTTAACACTTAAAGCGCCAAATGCAAAAGCACGTAAACTTAGCGATGATGCGTCACTGCAAGAGCGTGTTCAACACATGCTTGAAACTGAAGTTAATCCACAGCTCGCTAATCACGGCGGTCAAGTTAGCCTAGTAGAAATTACTGCTGACGGAATCGCAGTACTACAATTTGGCGGTGGCTGTAACGGCTGTTCAATGATTGATGTCACACTTAAAGAAGGCATCGAAAAAGAAATGATCGCCAAGTTTGACGAAATCAATGGTGTAAGAGACATTACTGATCACCAATCTGGTGAACACTCTTACTACTAACTGGTATTTAAAGCATGCTTAAAAAATGGGTATTTCGCTTAGGTAGCGACCCCAAGTTAAGCTTAAAACGCTTTCTTCGCGGCCTAGCACTATTTGTGCTGGCCGTGATTTTTATTGCTATAGGTTATTATGGGCCCGCACTATTTCAATTAATTGGTCTGATCATTTTAGCTGTGGCGATATTCTTTGCAGCCTGGGGCTACTTAGGTATTTTTGCCAACCGCTTTGCACAAGTCTTAGAACGATCTTCACCGAAAGATCACGACCCGGATCTATGGAAGTGATTTAGTCTAATAATTGCTGATTATTGATAATTTTACGGTAGCGAATCCACAGAGTTAACCCTCGCATCAACATAAAGCTCGTCATAGCAAACCACAAACCATGGTTCTGCCAGCTACTTACCAGCCAAAACAGTCCAAAGAAGCCCACCAAAGCACTAAATAGCATTGTATTTCGCATGTCTTTGGCACGTGTTAAACCCACAAATACGCCATCAAATAAGAAGCAACCCATCGCCGCAATAGGTAAAATAATGACCCAGGGAAGGTAAACAGTCGCGAGGCTGATAACCTCTGGCACATCGGTAAGTAAACGAATGATTGCCTTGCCAAAAAATAAAAATATAAGACTATAAAACACGGCAAATAACCCGCCCCAAAACAGGCTCAAATTAACCCATAGCTTAATCTGCTTAGTGCTTTGTTCTCCTTTAGCTTTTCCGACCTTAGCTTCACTTGCATAAGCAATACCATCAAGTGCAAAGCTCACCAACATTAAAAAGTTCAGCAATACAGCATTGGCCGCTAAAGTTGTTTCACCGATACGTGCGCCATAAAAAGTCATAAAGCTAAAACACAGTTGTAGCGCCAGTGAACGAATAAATATATCACGATTTAAATTCACTAAATCAAGTAACTTAGCAACACTTAACCATGCTTTCACGGCAAGGTTAACACCCTGCTTTTTGGCAAGTTGTGCAACTAACATAAGTGCAAAAACAAGGGCAGTATAATCAGCAATTAAAGATGCCCACGCAGCTCCAGCCACACCCCAATCAAGAAACACCACAAAATAAATATCAAGCACGATATTAGTAATATTGGTGATAAGTAATAAATAAAATGGCCCGCGGCCATAATGCACCCCTAACATCCAACCAAGTAAAACCAAATTACACAAAGCAGCAGGCGCACTAAAAATACGAATTGAAAAATAGCTATTTGCTTGTTCTAAAACAGCGTCATTGGCATTTGATAAATATGCCATTAAGGATTGAATAGGTATACTCAGCGCTATTAATAACAGCGCAACCGCTGTTGCTAGTAACAAGCTGCGCTTTAATAGCTCAGCGAGTAAGGTGTGATCGCTTTTACCATAGGCCTGTGCAACCAACCCTGTGGTGCTCATCCGTAAAAAACCTGCTAGCCAAAATAATAACGAGATAACTGCTGAACCGAGTGCTATACCAGCCAAATAGTGAGCGCTTCCTAAGTGACCGATTACAGCGGTATCAACTAAACCTAACATTGGCACGGTAATATTTGATAAAATCATCGGACCGGCTAATAACAGTAAACTTTTATGGTGTGCCTTATGACGTTTAAGAAAATGTTTCATTTAGTATTTGCAGTCCTGTTAGGTTTATCTTTGCGTGCCCATGGCGCTGTCATTCTACAGTATCACCACGTCAGTGAAACCCTTCCTGCGGTAACCAGTGTCAGCAGCGATACATTCACAGAACATATGCAATATTTGCAAGATAATAACTTTAAAGTTATTCCATTAGATGAACTCATCACCGCATTACAAGCCGGCCAGCCTCTGACAGATAAAACCGTCGCGATTACCTTCGATGATGGCTATAAAAATAACTATGAAGAAGCGGCACCAATCTTAGAAAGATTTGGCTATCCATATACTATTTTCGTTAATCCCGAGTTGATTGATGAAGGCAAAAGCTATGTTATGACATGGCAACAGTTAAAAGAGCTATCTAATAAAGGCGCCATAATCAGCAATCACACACAAGTCCATAATTACTTACATCGCAAACAGCCAGGCGAGAGTGAAGAGGCGTGGTTAGCTCGCACTAAAAAAGATATTCTATCTGCTCAGCAACGCATTAAAGAAGAAATTGGTCATGATTACAAATATCTTGCTTACCCTTATGGCGAGTTTAACAATTCATTACAACAGTTAGTTAAATCTCTAGGCTTTGTTGGTATAGGTCAACATTCGGGTGCTGTAGGTATCCATTCTGACTTTACCCGATTACCACGCTTTCCGGCGTCGGGCTTTTATTCAAAACTTGATACGCTTGCCACTAAACTAGACTCGCAAGCATTCACTATCAAGCAGCTCACCTACTCAGATAGCGTAACGCATGAAAACCCGCCAAGTTTAAGTATGCAATTTGATATGCAAGACTTTCATAAAAGTCAGTTTGCTTGTTATGTCTCTGGTATTGGTCAAGCCGATTTAACGTGGCTTAGTAAAGATACGGTGAAGATCACCTCACCTGAAAAACTGAAAAAAGGCCGCTCTCGCTTTAACTGTACGGCCCCATCTATCGCGAAAAAAGGAAACTACTACTGGTTCTCACAACCTTGGGTTATTTTACCTTAACAGCTTGTTTTAGCATTTGTGCCGTTACCTTATCAAGACGAACCACTTCATTAGCCGCATTGAGCTCCACTGCGGCTTTTGGCATCCCCCATACCACAGACGATAATTCATCCTGAGCTATTGTGTAAGCCCCTGCTTGATTTAGGGCCAATAAACCTCTTGCGCCATCACTGCCCATACCGGTTAGTAACGCAGCCACTGTCGCTTTCGGACAGGCTACCTCCAAAGAGTTAAATAGCACATCAACAGAGGGACGATGTCGATTAACCAACTCACTCGAGTCAAGCTGACAAAACAAGCCGCCTGCTTTTTTCACCACACTTAAATGCTGATCGCCTGGTGCAATATATGCCCAGCCAGTTTGTAGCTTATCACCATGTTCAGCTTCTTTAACGTTGATTTTACAGGTTCTATCCATGCGCATCGCAAATGAAGTACTAAATACAGGAGGAATATGCTGTGTTATAACAATAGGTGGGCAGTTTTCTGGCATGCGTACTAGCACTTCTTTAATCGCTTCTGTGCCACCTGTTGAAGCACCTATTGCAAGCACGCTATTAGCTTTAAACTCAAGTGTTGCTAAAGAGCTATCGTCTTCAACTTTTGACTCTTTAAAGGCACGCACTCTAGCACCAGCTGCTGTACGCACTTTTTGATGTAGTAAATGCGCATAACGTTGCAAATTTTCAGTGACATTAATAGTTGGCTTGGCAATAAAATCAACTGCGCCAATTTCGAGGGCTTCCAAAGTGATTGGGGAGCCTTTTTGAGTAAGCGTTGAAATCATAACAACCGGCATAGGACGAAGACGCATCAAGTTTTTTAAAAAGCTTAATCCATCCATTTTTGGCATCTCGATATCAAGGGTTAAGACATCTGGATTAAGGCGCTTAATTAAATCTCGGGCTTGATAAGGGTCTTCTGCCGCGCCAACGACTTGAATGTCTTGCGCTTGCTCGAGTACTTCCTTGAGTAAACCACGGATCAAAGCAGAATCATCAACTATGAGTACTTTGATCATATGCTCTCCTAAAATAATTCAATATCCGTTTCTGCATCTTGTTGCTCAATATCGTGTAAGTATTTAATTTCACGTTTCTCGAGTTGATCAGAGTGCAATTCACGCATCTTTTTAACCTGTGCCTTGCCTGTTTGTGGATCAAACATCACCTTACGTGGCCAAGGCCCGCCAACATCATGGGATACTAAATCTAAACCTTCTTCAAGTACATAGGCATTTGCAAAACGAATATTGCCAACACCAATATCTGTCATTGAACGAATAATTTTTCCACCACCAAATAGTTTAACTTTGAGATTGCGTCTAGAAGCACCATTTTTTAGGATTTCATTGATCAAGTATTCCATTGCCCAGTTGCCATAGCGGCAGTTAAGGCTGTGTGCGTTGCTAGGATCAACGCCTTTTTCTGCTGGTAGCATAAAATGGTTCATGCCACCAATGCCTAAACCTTCATCGTAAATACAGGCTGCAATACAAGAACCTAGCACGGTTGTGATCAGTTCATCTGATTTTGAAACATAAAACTCGCCAGGCAATACCTTAGCAACGACTTTATGGCGCTTACCATCCCAAAACCGCTTAACGTGTTCAAAACCAGGCAATACAGGTTTAAAATGACTACTCATAGACCACCTTTTTGATAGATCGTTTGGCCTAAATTCTTAAACTCTTTGTGGTCCTTACCCAGTGTTTCGGAATGCCCTAAGAATAAGTGACCGGAATCGGTCAACAAATCATAATAACGTTTAAATAGGGTATCTTTGGTCGGCTTATCAAAATAAATAACAACATTGCGACAAAAAATAACATCAAACGGCCCTTTCATAGGCCAGCTCTGTAATAAGTTTAGACGTTTAAAAAAAATATTCTTTTGTAGTTCGGGTTTTACTTTATATAACTGTTCATCATGGCTTTTTAAAAACCAGCGTTTAAGTTGGCTTTTGTCTAAACCATTCACATTCGCTGCTGTGTACGTACCAGCCTGCGCTTTAGCGAGCACATTTGAATCTAAGTCAGTGGCTAGGATTTTCACATCCCAGTCAGATGGAAATAAACTGCTTAAGGTCATAGCAATAGTGTAAGGCTCTTCGCCGGTTGAGCAGCCTGCAGACCACACCCTTACACGTTTTTGCTTAGCATTACTTACCAGTAGTTTTGGTACTATGGTATTTTTTAGATAACTAAAATGATGGGGTTCACGAAAGAAAGAAGTCAGGTTAGTCGTTATTGCATTAATAAACTCACTGAACTCTTGCTCTTTGTGCTCTTCGAGAAAATCTAAGTATTCTTTAAAGTTCTTAAGCTTATGTTGGCGAATACGTCTTGCTAAACGCGAGTAAACCATCTCGCGTTTATGCTCCGCTAAGACAATGCCGCAAGCATCGTACACTTGTGACGAAATAGCTTTAAAATCACTATCCGTTAATAAAAACTCTTTCATGTGTTTGACCCTGCAGCTGTAACATTAGATGCAATTAACTAGTTAGAATTTTGTTGGGAAGAGTTTTAAAACTCTTCCCACTCATCACTAGGGTCAACAAAGTTATTGCCTTTTGGCGCCGAGCGTACTGGTGAGCTTGGCTGTTTAGCGGCAGGCGCTGAACTTGCACGGCTGGTTATATCCATCTCATTATTTGATAACGAGAAGAAGTTTAATAAGCGGCGCATATCATTCGCTTGCTCTGCCATTGATTCTCCAGCGGCAGATGCTTCTTCAACCAAGGCAGCATTTTGCTGAGTCATTTCGTCCATTTGGGCAATAGCTTTATTAACCTGCTCAATACCAGAGCTTTGCTCTTCAGATGCTTGGGCAATATCAGAAATCATCGCTGTAACTCTTTGCACCGCTGTAACAATTTCTTGTAATGTTGAACCTGATTCATTAACTAGTAATGTACCATCTTCAACTTTTCCAACACTGTCTCGGATCAATTCTTTGATTTCTTTTGCTGCAGCTGCTGAACGTTGCGCTAAGTTACGCACCTCACCAGCAACAACCGCGAAACCACGGCCTTGTTCACCTGCTCGCGCAGCTTCAACAGCCGCATTCAACGCTAGTAGGTTTGTTTGGAAGGCAATTTCATCAATTACACTGATAATGTCTGCAATCTTCTTACTTGATTCATTAATTGCTGACATACTGGTGACAGCGCGATTTACCACTTCACCACCTTTTTGTGCCTTAGTGCGTGTTTCTTCAGCAAGTTCATTTACTTCTTTTGCATTATCAGCATTTTGACGAACCGTACTGGTCATCTCTTCCATGCTTGATGCTGTTTCTTCAAGTGATGAAGCTTGCTCTTCAGTACGTTGACTTAAATCAGCATTACCTTGTGAAATTTCTTCTGCGCCACTTGCAACCAGCGTTGCTGAGGTATTAATGCGATTAATTACTTCAGTAAGCTTATCAGCCGTGGCATTTGCATCACGTTTTAGCTTGTCGAACGAACCTTGGTAGTCTTGCTCAATACGTTTTGATAAGTCACCGTTCGCCATGGCATCCAGCATGTTGCCAGTGTCTTTTACTGCATCATCAACAATGCTAACAAGGCTATTTAAGCCCTGCGCTAGACGTAAGAAGAAACCTTGTTTACCCGCTTCTTCAACACGCGCTTCTAAGTCACCACTCCCCGCAGCAGCGACGAGGCCTGCAATTTCTTTTTCAATAGCGACTTCCGCGGTTCTATCTTCCCACTCCACTACCGTACCAATACGTTCGTTTTCTGGGGTGAAAATAGGGTTTGCAACCAAGCCAAAAGTACGCCCACCCACTTGAATTTCAGTGCTATAAGTATCACTTAACTTAGCAAGCATGTTGCGTTGATGTGCTGGGTTCTTATGGAACACATCAATATTTTGACCAATCAAATTATTACTGTTGAAATTAGGTAAATCTTTCCTTAAATCACTTTCAGCAATCTTCATCATGTTCAGAACAGCTTCGTTCATGTAAATAATGTTGTTGCCAGAATCAGCAATCATGGTATTCGTTGCCACACGGTCAAGTGCACGACGTACTCGCAGGTTTTCTTCTGCTGCACGCTTTTCAGCTTCGGCTTTATTTACGCTATCAGTAATATCTTGCCACTCAACAATAGTACCTAAACGCTTACCTGATGCGCTCACCCAAGGTGTTGCAATCAAGCTAAAAATAAGCCCTGCTAAACGCAATGTCGTTTTGTATGGTTCAGATAATGTTTTTAGCAGCTCACGTTGGTGTGACGGTTGTTTATGAAAATCATCAACGCAGGTTCCAACTAGGTTTGCAACTGAAAAGCTAGGTAGCACAGTTTGTAACGTTGACTCACGAGCTTGCAGCATTTGCTTTACTTGCTCATTAACGAAAATAATTTTCAAATCGTTATCGGCAATCATCACATTTGCTTGGCATACACGCAGCGCATTTGATAAGTCAGCATCACGTTTTGACTGACGTTCAAGCTCTTTTTGTGGTGTAATATCGGTAGCAAGCTTGATGACTTTAGTGACATTGCCATTGCTATCAATAATCGGGTTATAGGTGCCTTGAATCCAAACTTGCTTGCCATTTTTACCGACACGCTTAAATTCATCAACAAAGAATTCACCGCTGCGTAATCGTTGCCAAAACTGTTGATATTCAGGGCTTTGCGACTCTTCTTCAGCAACAAACATAGAGTGGTGTTGCCCTTGAATTTCTTCGAGTTGGTACCCCATGGTGTTTAAGAAATTAGCATTGGCAGTAATGATCTGCCCCGATGGTTGAAACTCAATCATCGCTTGCGACTTTCTCAGTGCCGCAATAACTAAATCATTTTCCGACTCAACATTTTTAGGACTGCTAAACCATCCCATACCCTTCACCTTCTTGTTAATCTACCCAGTTAAATGTCCATTGTTTTTTGTAGGTCAAGTAATGCGACCATCTTCTCACCCACATTGACTAAACCCGCAACAAATTGCGCGTTGTCTGAGTCAGACAAATGTGGCACTGCCTTCGCTTCATGCTCTGCAATGCTATAGACATCCGAGACGGCATCAACTGCGATGCCCATAATTTTACATGTATTTTCAAGCTGTACTTTTAGAACGATTACAACGGTTAACGGCCCGTACTCTATGGCTGATATACCAAAACGAAGCCTTAAATCAATAATTGGCACTATAGTGCCGCGCAGATTAATAACCCCTTTGACGAAATCCGGTGAGTTAGGGATCACCGTAATTTCTTCCCAACTGCGAATTTCTTGCACCGTTAAAATATCTACACCGTACTCTTCTTCGGCCATAAAGAAGGTTAGGAATTGTTTTACATCTTGATCTTGTTCAAGAGTTAGCTTGTTATGCAGGTCGTCGTGTTGTGCAATCATGACGCCTCCAAATTCGCTTTTGATTCTATAATCAATTCCTGGCTCCCTGGCTTTCTAAGCCCAGATAATTTAATCAAACCACTAATATCAACAATCAAAGAAACACGACCATCGCCTAAGATTGTAGCCCCAGAAACGCCATCAACTTTTTGATAGTTTGCCTCCAAACTTTTGATTACGACTTGTTGTTGAGATAATAAGTCGTCAACTAATAAACCTACTTTTTGATTGTCGCTTTCAACAACAACCAGTAAGGTTTTATCAAGCGTTTCAATTGCCCCTTGGTGGTTAAAAATATTGTAAAGCCTTAAGATTGGAATATATTCATCACGTAAGCGCAGCACATCTAAGTCTTTACCAACCCGACTTACCTTACTGATATCGATTTGCAATGATTCGATAATCGAAATTAGCGGGATAATATAAGTATGCTCAGCAATACGTACTAACTGCCCATCTAAGATAGCCAATGTTAGCGGTAGGCGAATTGTAAATGTCGAACCTACGCCCGGTGCTGAAGCCACTTCCACAGAACCGCTCAACGCTTCGATATTGCGCCTTACTACATCCATACCAACGCCACGACCCGATAGGTCGCTTACTTGATCGGCTGTAGAAAACCCTGGTAAGAAAATCAGCTCGTTTACTTCGTTATCAGACAACTCATCAGTTTCTGAAATTAGGCCGTTTTTAATTGCCTTTTCACGAATTTTAGTGGTGTTAAGACCTTGGCCATCATCCATAATTTCGATAACAATATTGCCACCTTGATGAAACGCATTGAGCGTGACAGTACCAACAGGGTTTTTACCCGCAGCAACACGCTTATCAACAGTTTCTAAGCCATGGTCTAGGGAGTTTCTCACTAGGTGAACCATAGGATCAGAAAGCTTCTCCATCACGGTTTTATCTAGTTCGGTTTGCTCACCAAGTAACTTTAGCTCAACTTGTTTATCAAGCTTTTGCGAGATATCTCGCACTAAGCGAGGGAAGCGACTAAACACAAAGCTTATTGGCAACATACGAATACGCATGACGTTTTCTTGTAAGTCACGAGTATTATGTGCCAGTTGCGCTAAGCCCTCTTGTAGAGAAGCAATCGTCGCTTCAGTGATTTCTTGCTCACCCAATTGGCTTAACATCGCTTGGGTAATAACTAATTCACCCACCATGTTGATGAGTGAGTCAACTTTATCAATACCAACCCTGATTGAGGTTGATTCTGCATTGGCAGTAGTTGCTTTAACTGGCGCAGGCTTTTTGGTATCAGTAGTTGGTTTAACTACTGCAGGCTCAGCCTCTTTCGCTGGTGCTGCATCTTCTGTAGCAGTTTCAGCTGCCGAAATATCTTCATCACCAAACAAACCACCGCATAGCGTGATGGTAATATCAGCGTCATCCTCAACCCATTCAAAAATTTCTTCTATACAGCTTTGCTCTTTGTCTGTGGTTAAGAAAAAGCGCCACGATAAGAAACAATCTTCAGGGGCAAGGTTAGTGATATCAGGCACATCATCTTGAAAAGCTTGTGTTTCAAGTTCACCCAACTCCGCTAATTCACTGATCATGTACAGTGGTTCATTACCGGTTTTAAATAAATGATGGTGTGGTTTGAAATCGATTTGATAGGTATTAAAACTGTTTTCGCTGACAGCTTCTTGCGCTTGAGCAGGTTCTTTACTTGCAGCACGCATGCCGAGAATTTCTTCAAACTTAATACGAAGTTCATCAGCTTCAGTTAGGTCTGGCTGCTGCTCAGCTTGCAAAGTTCTAAGTAAAGCTCGTAAACAATCAACTGATTTTAAAAGTAAATTTACATGCTCAGCAGTAAGATCACGTGAGCCTTCACGGATTTGATCTAACAGGGTTTCGAGAACATGAGTAAAATCTGCAACGGCACTAAAACCAAAGGTTCCACTGCCTCCTTTTATCGAATGCGCAGCGCGAAAGATTGTATTTATTGTCTCTAAGTCTTCTTCGCCAGGTACTAAGTTTAATAACTCAGCCTCCATAGCATCGAGTCCTTCAAAGCTTTCTTCGAAGAATACTTCAAAAAATTGGCTTAGATCTATACTCATGCCCCGCTCCTATTATTAGCGAATCACTTTTTTCAATACCGCTAACAATTGCTCAGGATTAAATGGCTTAACAATCCAACCAGTTGCTCCAGCAGCTTTTCCTTCAGACTTTTTATCAAGCCCCGACTCTGTGGTCAGCATCAGTAAAGGTGTGAACTTATAATTAGGTAAGCTACGTAATTCACGAATAAGGGTAATACCATCCATTACCGGCATATTCACATCAGAAATAACTGCATCAAAGCCTTGTTGCTTTGCGATGTTTAATGCTTCACTGCCATCTTTTGCCTCTGTAACATCAAAGCCAGCTTTTTTAAGCGTAAAACCAACCATTTGGCGCATAGATGCAGAATCGTCTACTGCTAAAATTCTTTTCATAAAAACCTCTTAATTGGCATTCTCAAGCACAAGGTAATGACTTAAGCCCAAACTATTAATTGCCTGTAGCAAAGGTTTGCTCTCGCCAACCCAAATAATTTTGTGTTGCACAGAAAGCAAGTGCTTCTGTAATGCACATAAAAGCTGAATTGATGCTGTGTCAGCACGTGTCACTTCACTGATATCCAGACAAATATCATCATTTGCTGACAACTCTTGTAGCAAATCTTGATGGAGCGTTTCGACCTGACTAATAGCTAATTCTGTAGGGAGCTTTAACATTACTTCTTCTTTCCCTGCTTTAAACAATTCATAACAAAAGCTTAGACTGACTAAATAAAAATGCCATAATTTGAATCAAAAAATAGTAAAATTTTTTAGTAGCTTAGACATATATGTCAAAAAAGGAAGCTTTTCTTTTGCTGAAATTGACTCACCAAGCAAAGAAAATTTACTTTGCGTAATAATCTGCTATTTTTTTGAACTCATCAGTCAAAGTTGTGGCATTAATCAAGGGCACACTTCCTTGTTTAAATTCAGGCTTAAAAATGGCACGCACAGAACCATCACCATCAACCATCACCACAGAAGCACTATGAACAACGGCATACTCTTGCTGATCACTGTCGTTAATTGCGTAAATTAAGCCAAGCTCTCTAACAAAGGGGAAAAGTTGTTTGTGTGGGCCTGATACAGCAAGAAATTCAGGGTTAAAGTAATCAATGTAAGCTTTGCGTTTTTCGGTTGTATCACGCTTTGGATCAACAGCAACAAACCATACTTGCACTTTGTAACCTTGGCTTAATTGCTTTTGCACTGCAGTTAATTTCGCCAGTGTCATTGGGCAGATATCAGGACAGCTAGTGTAGCCTAAAAAGACCAAGTTCCAATGCCCCATAAATTGGCTATTATTTGCAGGTTTACCATGTTGGTCAGTTAATAAAAACGGACTAATCGGCTTTGCTGGCTCGTAAACGAGCGCTTCAACTTTAGGAGCGGTGTTATTTTTGCCACAACCGGTTACAAATAATACCGCACTGAAACATAAAAAAGCGACGATTCGTGTCATAAAACTAACCATTTATCAATAAATAAGGCGATAAAGAGTAGCATTAAATGCACAATTGAAAAACGAAATAAATCCATTGCGGTATCATCTTTTGGGGCAATTTTTAGTTTTAATGCCTTATAGATGAAGACCGCATTTAGAGCGCTTGCCCCTAGCAAGTAAATTAACCCTGACATACCAATCAGATAAGGCAGTACACATACCAAAGCTAGCAAAATGCTATAACCAACAACACAGGTTTTACAAAATTCAATACCGTGAGTAACAGGCAGCATAGGAATTTTTGCACGCTCATAGTCACTTTTACGCGCAATTGCTAATGCCCAAAAGTGTGGTGGAGTCCAAGTAAATATAATCATCACTAATAACCATGGCGCAGCAGCCATATGGCCCGTTTCAGAAACCCACCCTAAAAGCGGCGGCATCGCACCAGCTAACCCCCCAATAACAATATTTTGAGGTGTCGCGCGCTTTAAAAACGAAGTGTAAATAAAGGCATAACCAACGAGTGCAAACAAAGTAAGGATTGCCGTTAATGTATTTGCCCACACCATAAGCATAACAAAACCTAGCACACCGATGGTCGCCGCAAAGCTCAAAGCATGCTGTTTGCTTAGGCGCCCTTTTGCCACAGGGCGATGACGTGTACGTGCCATTTTACTGTCGATTTCACTATCAACAACATGATTGATTACAGCAGCAGCGGCCGATAACAAACCAATACCAAGCAAACTTGCAAGCTGTACAAACACTCCACGCCCAACATCGGGAGCCAATGCCAAACCAACCCAAGCAGTTAGTACAAGCATGGCAACTACTTTAAATTTACTGATAGCTAAGTAATCTTTAAGTAACTCTGAGCTTTGGCTAAATAATGATTTTTCTGTGCTTAGTAATATTGCCATCACAGCCTCCTAGGTTCTTATTTTCAAATGGAAGCATAGTCTTACCATGCTAAGCAGTAGTAGTGCGGCCATTAGATTGTGCGCAAGCGCAACACTTAATGGGAAGTGCCAATGCACAACAGCTAGGCCTAAACAGATTTGGCACAGCAAAGCGATTAATACGGTGACTGTGCAGTGCTTAATTTTTCGAGAGTAACAACGTGAATATATGCGCCACATGATCAGTGCTAACACCACACAAGTAACCAACGCCCAAATACGATGCAGTAAGTGAATTGACATACGCGCTTGCTGCGATAACACACCATATTCATAGGTACTGTGCTCGAGCGGCAGTTGAAAAACGCTCTTCAAAGAAAACGGTTGTCCGTAGCTACAAAGCGGTAAGCCATTACAATGCGGAGCGGCATAATTTGCAGCAAGCCAGCCACCCAACGCAATTTGCAGTATTAGTACCACCAAACCCACAAGCGCTAGACGATAGTATGGCTTTGCACCGCTATCATTACTCGCTACGGGTTTGGTTTTTAAGCGTAGATACAATAAAAACACCAACGACAAAATACTAAAACCGCCAAGTAAATGTCCCATTACAACCAAAGGCTGTAAGTTCATAGTCACAGTCCACATGCCCAATGCGGCTTGGAAGATCACCAGTAGTAATAGTGCCAGTGGCAATTTAACCGGCGTATTTGGATATTGGCGTTTTAACCATGCAAAAACAAACAAAGCTAAAATTAATAGGCCAAGGGCACCAGCAAAATAGCGATGGATCATCTCTTTCCAAGCTTTTGCTGCCTCAAACATCATATCAGGGTAGTTTTGTTCAACATGTAACAGAGCAGTTTCATGTTTTGGCACAGTTAAAAACCCATAGCAACCAGGCCAGTCTGGACAGCCAAGCCCAGCATCACTCAGCCGTGTATAAGCACCAAGCCCAACAACCAAGATAGAGAAGAAAACCGTAATTAAGACTAAATATTTATAATTTTTATACATCTTTATCCCCTTAATGAGGTTTAACTTGAACGCGCGTAGTTAAGTAGTTTTTTTAAGTCTTTAAGTAAGCCTTTTTGAATAAGTCTGTTTTGTTCAGGCTCAGCCTTGTAGGGGTAATGCAAAACCACTAAGCCCATGTGATCAACCAAATATAAATCTCCCGCTTTGAGCGCTGGACTTACCACCAATTGACGCCAGTTTGCCGATATCTGCTGTTGATTTGTCAGTACCGCCACATCCACTTTTTGCTGATTTTTACCTAAAGCGACGTATAGGTTATCTAGGCTTGCTAATTGGTTTTCACATACTTCATTGCACTCCTTTGGATAATTAAGCGCAATAGTCCATTGTTTGGGCTCACCTTGTTGCCAATCAGCTAATTTAACTTCTTCGCTTAAAAGCTCACCATGATTACTCGAACCACTTGGTAACCACTCAAGCTTCAATGCTGCATAAGCAAGTGCCAGCGGCACAAAACAGCATAAAACGAATAAACTAAGCGGGTTTATTTTCATAACCTCTCCTTCTCATCGCAAAATAAGCAATAACCACACAAGCTAAGCCAATTAATAACCACTGTACGGCATAGGCGTAATGTTTATCTGGCCCCATCACGACACTCTGATAATGCGGAGTTGCGATACCATCAGCTTCATTGCGATAACCAATAAAGCCTTGTAAGGGCATTGCTAATTGAGTACTCAAAATTGCTAAATCAATACCTTGAATTCGCTTTGGCCACCCTTGTTCTGCACCAATCTCATCGGCAAGCGTAAAACCTTGCAAGTTGCCTTGTTTCAATTGCACTGTGGCCGTAAAACGTGTTGATTCTGGCCACACGACTGTTGGCAATTGGCTCCGGTTTGTAGGGGCTTTTAGCCAACCAAAGTTAACAATTAAAGGGGCGGTTTCACCTGCAATAGTCATAGCTACAAGTAAGTCATAGCCCACTTGTCCCTGATAGATTTGATTATCAAGCAGCCAGTACTGTTGTTTATTTACCTCGCCAGAGACCTTAACTTGCAAACCCGTTTTATTTAGCTCAGTAGGTAGACTTTGCAGCGCTTGCCAGCTCAAAATTCCTTGTTCTTTCGAAACGGCCAACTGGCTTAGTTGCTGCTGTTTTTGCTCGCCTCGTTGGTATTGCCAAACGCTTAGTCGTAAACAAATAAGTACTGCTAGTATCACAACGCAAATTGCGATAATTGAGCTAAGCTTTTGTTTACGAAATAAAATTAACTGCATTTGGATTACCTAATATGATTAAAATCATTATTGTTTTGTTATTACTTTATATTCTGTTCAACCTATTTAGAGCGCTGTTTGTGATGATGTCAGCAAAAGAGCACTCGAAACCTATGTCGCATTACCTAGGTCGTCGAGTGCTGTTTTCAGGTATTGTGCTGATCCTCATTATTGCCGCAATGAAATTGGGCTTTATTCACACCAACCCCTCGCCGCTTCACAAAGCTACAGCACGTACACAAATACAAATAAACACAACCACACCACATCAACAAAGTGCCAATACCAAGCAGCCGCTTGAAAGGCAAAATGCTTTTCACTCGTAAAGTGACCTTTAAAAATTCTTAGCAAAACCACGAATAAAATGATGGTTCCTAATGTCACGTGCATACCGTGAAAGCCCGTTAACAAGAAAAAGGTATTCCCATAAACACCCGCATCTAAGGTCAAACCTAAGTCTTGGTAAGCATGCATATACTCGTAAACTTGTAAGCCAAGGAAAATCACACCTAATAGCACGGTTAAAGATAAAAACACCTTAAGAGCGCCACGCTTATTGTTTTCCATAGCAACATGAGCAAAGTGAATTGTGACCGAAGAGGTAAGTAGAATAAGCGTATTGATCAGGGGGAGACCTTGCCAGCCCATAGCCTGTGTTGTCTCGCCCGATGGCGTGGTTAACAGCGGCCATACAGCTTCAAAGGTTGGCCAGAGTACTTCGTTGGTCATGGCATTATTGCCTGCACCACCAAGCCAAGGCACTGAAATCATTCGAGCGTAAAAAAGAGCGCCAAAAAATGCCATAAAAAACATGACCTCAGAGAATATAAACCAGCTCATACCTTGTCGGAATGAGCGGTCCATTTGTGCTGAGTAAAGCCCTTTATGAGACTCTTCAATAACGTTTTTAAACCAACTAAAAACCATATAAATTAATATGGCAATGCCTAGATATAAGACATACTGGCCATTACTGCCTTCACCACTGACTTGCATCACAGTTAAACCAGCACCGACAGCAATTAAAAACATCGCGATGGCGCCCACTATTGGCCAAGGGCTTTGTGCTGGAACATAGTATTTTTCGTAGTTTTGATTCATTTTGTTTGCTCCCAATTAGCAATTAGCTTGGCGGCTTTTAATCGTTTTTAGCCACAACATGCCCGCTAATATCAAACACGGTATACGACAATGTCAGTTCCTCAACATCGTCGGGTAACTCAGTATCAACATAAAACAACAAGGTAAATTCCATTTCTTCACCGGCTTTCATTGGCTGCTGATCAAAGCAAAAACAGGCGATTTTATGTAAATACTTTGCCGCTTTTCCCGGTGATACCGATGGAATTGCTTGCATGACTTTGTCTTCATTACTGGTGTTTTTTGCTGAGAATTTAACTTCACGCATGGCACCAGGTTGTACCGCCACGCTGTATTGCTCAGACTGCACCTTAAATGGCGCGCCGCTTTGAGCGTGAGTGGTAAAGCTGACATCAACTTGACGCTGTGTATTTATTGATTCACTCGCGCTCGCTTTTTCTAATGATGGCTTACCATTCAACCCTGTAACGTCGCAAAACACGTCGTAAAGCGGCACCATTGCAAAAGCAAATGCGAACATGAGCAAGCATGTAATCAGCAGTTTTTTTAGCAAAGGTGCATGGTTCATTACTTAATCTCCGGCGGTGTTTCAAAAGTGTGATAAGGCGCTGGAGAATCAACTTCCCACTCTAAACCTTCAGCTCCATCCCATACTTTGGCAGGCGCTTTCTCACCACCTCGAGCACATTTAAATACCACCAACACAAACAACAGTTGCGATAAGCCAAATGCAAAACCACCAATACTGATAATGGCGTTAAAGTCAGCGAATTGCAGAGCATAGTCAGGAATACGACGCGGCATACCGGCAAGGCCAACAAAGTGCATAGGGAAGAACAGCACGTTGACACTGATTAGCGATAGCCAAAAATGCCATTTCGCCAGCGTTTCGTTGTACATGTTGCCAGTCCATTTCGGTAACCAATAATAGGCTCCCGCCATAATTGAGAACACGGCTCCTGTCACGAGCACATAATGGAAGTGTGCCACCACAAAATAGGTATCGTGATACTGGAAATCTGCCGGTGTAATGGCAAGCATCAAGCCAGAGAAACCACCTAATGTGAATAACACAATAAAGGCGATAGCAAACATCATCGGAATTTCAAAGCTAATTGAACCGCGCCACATGGTGGCTACCCAGTTAAACACTTTAACGCCCGTTGGCACCGAAATGAGCATTGTGGCGTACATGAAAAACAACTCGCCGGCTACAGGCATGCCTGTGGTAAACATATGATGTGCCCAAACGATGAAGCTCAGCAGCGCAATGGATGAGGTTGCATACACCATAGAAGCATAGCCAAATAACTTTTTGCGTGAGAAGGTCGGCACAATAGTCGAAATAATCCCAAAGGCTGGCAAAATCATGATGTACACTTCGGGGTGACCGAAGAACCAGAAAATGTGCTGGAACATCACAGGATCACCACCACCTGCCGCATCAAAAAAGCTTGTTGCAAAGTATTTATCTGTCAGCACCATAGTGACAGCCCCAGCTAAAACAGGCATAACTGCGATCAATAAGAATGCTGTGATTAACCAAGTCCAAACAAATAGCGGAAGCTTCATCCAAGTCATACCCGGCGCTCTTAGATTGACGATAGTCACGATAACGTTAATCGCCCCCATAATTGAGCTAATACCCATGATATGTATGGCAAATACAAACAGTGCAGTGTTATCGTTACTATAAGTGGTGGAGAGTGGTGCGTAGAATGTCCAGCCAAACGCAGGACCACCACCTGGCATCAGTAACGAAGCCAACAGGATTAAAAATGCGAAAGGTAATATCCAAAAGCTCCAGTTGTTCATGCGTGGCAGTGCCATATCAGGTGCACCAATCATCATAGGCACCATCCAGTTAGCAAGCCCAGTAAATGCGGGCATAACGGCGCCAAACACCATGATCAAACCATGTACCGTGGTCATTTGGTTAAAAAAGTGCGGATCAACTAACTGTAATCCTGGCTGAAATAGTTCAGCGCGGATCACCATAGCCATCGCTCCACCAATCAAGAACATGGTAAGAGAAAAAATCAGGTATAAACTCCCGATGTCTTTATGATTGGTGGTGTAAAGCCAACGCTTAAAACCTTTAGCAGGATGATGATGGTCGTGATGCGCATGCCCAGTTGCTTGCTCATTAATAACGTTACTCATTATTTCGCCTCCGCTGCTGCATCAATCGCGGCTTGAATTTGACTCGGTTGGATTACATCGCCGGTATCATTACCCCATGCATTTCGCTTATAGGTAATAACCGCAGCAAGTTGCTTAATTGAAAGCTGCTTATCAAACGCTTGCATCGCCGTACCAGGGCGGCCATGTAACACGATATCTATGTGATCTTTTACATCACCTAATACAATGGGACTGCCTTTAAGTGCAGGAAACACGCCTGGTAAGCCCATACCAGTAGGCTGGTGACATGCAGCACAACTTGCCATATACACTTGCTCACCTAAGACCATAAGCTCTTCTTTAGGTAATGTTTGATCAAGCAAAGCAGCATCAGCTGCTGCTGCATTAGCCTTTTCTTCCTTAGCATCTGCAAGCCAATTAGCAAATTCATCTTCAGGTAAGGCTTTCACCACAACAGGCATAAAACCATGATCTTTACCGCATAGTTCTGCACATTGACCACGGTAAACACCTGGTTCGTTAATACGTGTCCACGCTTCATTGATAAATCCCGGGTTTGCGTCCTTTTTAACTGCAAAATCAGGAACCCACCACGAATGGATAACATCGTCTGAGGTCATTAAAAAGCGGACTTTTTTATTGATAGGAAGCACTAGCGGTTTATCTACCTCAAGCAAATAATGCTCCGTTTTTTCTGCCTGATTGTCTATCTGATCTTTTGGTGTAGATAGGATTGAGTAATAGGCTATATCTTCACCCATATATTCGTAATGCCACTTCCATTGCGAGCCTGTCACTTTAATTGTGATATCAGCTTTAGAGGCATCTTCCATAGCAATGAGAGTTTTTGTGGCAGGCACAGCCATGGCTATTAAGATGACAAATGGAATGGCAGTCCAAAGTATTTCAACTTTTGTACTTTCATGAAATTGGGCAGGCTTGGCCCCTTTAGATTTACGGTGGTGTATTAAAGCCCAAAACATCACCGCAAATACGATGATGCCGATTACACAACAGATAATAAATATCGTCATGTGTAACTCATAAACATTATTACTTATATCAGTCACCCCTTTTCGCATATTGTATTGACTATTTGCCAATACAATTTCTGGGAGTGCAACCAATATAAGCCACAAGGCGTAACGCAGTTTACCCATGTGACGGCTCCTTTAGATGCTATTGCAAGACGCAAAGCGAAAAGGCGATACAGCAAGGTGCCCATTCGTTTTTTTTATTGTTCAGAGCGACTACGTATCATTTTAACTCACTTATGATACTGGCCCCCTGTCTAACACCTCGCACATTTTTGTGTCTTTTTAATAATCAGGTGTTAATACATTGCTTTAACCAATTAGTTAAAAAATGACCAATAAGCAAGTTTTAGTGATAATAAATGTTTATTTTGGTGCAGAAATAACAACTATAATCAGCGCGTTATTTAATGTTATGGTTTACGAAGAATATACAAAAAGAGAGGAAAACTGCGCCATATAAGGCTTTAAATAAAGAGTAAGGATTCACAAATCCTAATTAAGTGGCAAAATCACAATGGCGCACCAAATTGAGTCAATTTAGCGCACCAAATAAGGGACAACTACATCCAGTCAGCGTTACGAATGACTCCTACAGCTAACCCTTCAATATTGAAAGATTCATGCTCAAGGTCAACCTCAATAGGTGAGAACTCTTCGTTTTCAGCGTGTAAAAGTACTTTCCGACCTGCTTTTTCTAGCCGCTTAACAGTTACATCTTCATCAACTCGAGCTACAACAACTTGTCCATTTTCAGCAACTTGCGTTCTATGTACTGCAAGCAAGTCACCGTCCATAATACCAATATCTTTCATACTCATGCCATTTACACGTAGTAAAAAGTCAGCGGCTGGTTTAAATAACGTAGGGTCAACTTGGCAATGACTTTCGACATGCTCCTGAGCCAAAATTGGCTCACCAGCTGCAACACGGCCAATCAAAGGTAAACCTAACTGCTCAGGTTCATCTTCTTCAATCAACTGAATACCACGACTCGCTCCAGGCTTCATTTTGATCATGCCTTTTTTTGCCAGTGCTTTTAGATGTTCTTCAGCGGCGTTGGCACTTTTAAAACCCAATGTTTGAGCTATTTCAGCGCGTGTTGGCGGCATGCCTGTATCTTTAATAAAGACTTTAATTAGTTCTAAGATTTGCGATTGGCGTTTAGTTAATGGGCGCATACAACTGGTTTTCCATACAGTACATTTAACTGTGAGTATATACAGTTATTTGAAAATCGCAAATTTAAATTAACTCCATCATATTGCTACAAAACTAACATTGAACCGCAATGAAAGATGCCATAAGGTATTAGCTTTAATTCGCATGTTAAGGAAACACAATGAGTATTTGGCACCATCCAATCACGCTGGAGCAATGTAAAGACTTGGAACAAGGAGTAACCGGGCAAGGCACTTTAATGAAAACGATGGGTATTGAGGTGACTGAAATTGGCGATGATTATTTAGTGGCCACCATGCCTGCAATTCCTGAACACCATAACCCTATGGGCATGGTTCATGGCGGAGCAAACGTTGTGTTAGCAGAAACAGTGGCAAGCTATGCAGCCAACTTTGTGATTGATTTCAATAAATTCTATGCTGTTGGTCAAGAGATTAATGCCAACCACATAAAAGCGTCTCGAAAAGGGACATTAACGGCAACGGCCAGACCACTTCATTTAGGTAAGCGCACCTCTGTTTGGGATATCAAAATTACCAATGCTGCTGGGGAGCTATGCTGCGTATCAAGAATGACCGCAGCAGTCGTAGAGCGCTAAATTCAGTTTACTTTTCGACTGGATAAATAGTAATTTCAATCCCTGCGCCAATTGCTGAGATACGTAACAAGGTATCTGCATGCAGGGGTTGGTTAAAGCACTTTGGCGAGTTACCCGATTCAAACCCTAAATCAAATGTACGTTTTGAACAAGATAACCACTGCTTTAATGCATTGCGCGAGCAAGATTCAATTAATTCGCAAAGCTGGTTAATCGCTTTGTCTGGAGAGCTGATATCTGCAGTTGCTTCAATGCGTGCAAGTTGACGGTATTCATCTTGGTCATAATGTAAAACCATAGCGTTTTTCTTCAAATCAGCAACAAGCGCACTAATATCGTGCTTTGATTCAAGCTCCAGATCTACATTTAAAAATTGAATTTCCGACATACTCTCGTTTTTATCCTCTATTGATATCGACTGAAACTTTAACTCAGTTTTATATATATACCAAATCTAGAATACAGTTAATGCGACATTTTGCCGCATTGGCAATACAGCTAAACAACCTAAAATAGCGCCCATATAACAATAATAACGGGGTGGTAATGAATAAACGCATGTTCAAATATGCTCGTAAAGGGCATAAATGGCTAGGCTATTTACTTGCTTTGCAGATCTTTTTTTGGCTATTAGGTGGGCTTGTAATGAGTTCATTGCCGCTTGAAAAAGTGCATGGAAAACATCTAGCAAATCGCAGTCTAAGTAACCCTTTCTTAGTGTCAGAATACTCTGCTTCTATCGATAAAATAACGGCACAATTTGAACAAATTGAAAGTATCAAGTACAGCCACTTTTTAGAGTCGCCAATCATAGAAGTCACGGCACCGAGCGGCTCCTTTAATTTTGATGGCAGAACAGGTGATAAAATGCCTGCGCCGAATAAAGCACAAATAATTGAAAACGCGAGAACTCACTTACTTATTAACGCAAATATCACGCAAGCACAGCTGTTAACCAAAGGACCAAGAGAAGTGGCTCACAAGGCCAATGTTTGGCAAGTGAGTTTTGATGATTGGCTGACAACAACCTTATATTTAGATAGTCAAACAGGTAAAGTCATTACAGTGCGCAGCTCCCTATGGCGCATTTTCGACTTTTTCTGGATGCTACACATCATGGATTATGATGAGCGCGAAAACTTTAATAACCCACTTCTAATTAGCTTTTCGGCCACCAGCGTACTGTTTTGTATTACGGGGATTATTTTATTGCTGCAGAACATTCGTTTAAAACGTAAAAAGCCTGCTAAACGTGCTGGTCAATCAAAATAGGGTTGCCATCTGGGTCGGTGATAATAAAACTCGCGTCACCGGCTTTTTGTATTTCTAACCCTTGTAGCTGAAAATGCGCGGCTAATTGCTCAAAAGTGGCAAACTCTACCAGTGCCTCAGCATTTTGATCCCAGCCTGGATTAAAGGTCAGCATGGTTTTATCAAACATGCCTTGAAACAAACCTATTAAATGTTCGCCGTTTTTCATAATTAACCAATGCTGCTCGATTTCGCCGGCAAATTCTTTAAAGCCTAGTTTTTCATAAAACTGCTTTGAAGCATGAATATCTTTCACATTTAAACTCACAGAAAAGGCACCTAATAACATAGTTGTAATTCCTCTAATAAACGGCCTAACAACTATAGCTGAGTTGAAAAACTTTTCCTTTTTAGAATAGTAGCTCTAAAATGGCTGCTCCTGTAGTTCACTGATGTGATGGATATGCGTTTATTTCTATATTTAACCCTTTGTTTAATTTTTACTTCCCCTGTATCCGCTAAACAATTTTCGAGCTTTTACAGTGCAAAAAAGCACTTAATTAAGAATCTACCAAGCAATAGTAAAAGCTTATATTGTGGCTGCGATATAAAGCGCCAAGGTAAAAAGCTTGTACCAGACCCTGAAGCTTGTGGTTATATTCCAAGAAACGCCATTACCCGCTCAGGAAACGAAAACGCTCGAGCAAAAAGAATAGAATGGGAGCATATAGTACCTGCGTGGGAGTTTGGTCATCAATTACAATGCTGGCAGGATGGCGGACGTAAAAACTGCATTAAGGTCAGTGAAAAATTTCGTCAAATGGAAGCCGACATAAATAACCTCGCTCCAGCTATTGGCGAGATCAATGCAGACCGTTCTAATTTTCGCTACGGAATAGTCGCAACATCTAGTGCCAGTTATGGAGCTTGCCCAGTAAAAATCGATTTTAAGCAACGTGTATTTGAGCCACCGATTTATGCAAGAAAGCAAATAGCCGATACCTACTTTTATATGCAAAAAACCTATGGCTTAAAAATATCTAACAAACAACGTAAGCTATTTGAGTCATGGCAGAAGCTCAAAGTAGCTGAAATTAGTAACCGTAAGTCTTTATAACTAAAAGCACATTCATTTACATTTGAGGCGCTACAATTTATTGCTTTCAGATACAGTAATTGCTAATTTTTAAGAAATACTATCGGAAAGGAAGCAAATATGTTTAACAATAATAAACTCGCCTTAGCAATATTTTTAGCAGTCTCAGGCGCGTCTCTATCTGGCTGCGGTGGCGGCGGTGGCTCTTCGAGCAATAACAACACAACAAACCCGCCACCAACAAGTTCAGAACCCACTTGGACCGCTGGTGTTTTTGAGCCATCAAGTGAATTTAAAGATCAATGCGCCGTACCACGAACAGGCAATGATCCTTATAACAATAATCAGCCTTACCCAGATACTGCTGGCTCTGATTTTACCGAGAAGATGTGGTTACGTTCATGGAGTGACGAAACCTACCTTTGGTACGACGAAATAGAAGACAACAATCCTGATAATTTCAGCTCTGTCGCCGCTTATTTCGACCAGTTAAAAACATTCGAAACGACGGACTCGGGTTCTTTTAAAGATAACTTTCATTTTAGCAGACCTACTGAAGAGTATTTTAAAGAAGCTCAATCTGGGGTTGTTTCAGGTTATGGAATTAACTGGGTATTTATCAGTAATGTTCCGCCACGAGAGCTACGTGTTGCCTATTTAGAGGATGACTCACCTGCTGCAAATGCAGGGTTACAACGCGGTGATACTATTTTAATGGTTGACGACGTTAGTATTGACACTAATACCCAACAAGGCGTAGATATTTTAAATGAAGCGCTATTTGGGCCTACGGCTGGTGACGCCCATAACTTTGTTGTACGCAGTAATGATGGTACTGAAAAATCCTTTACTCTAGTAGCCGGTAATATTGCTCAAACGCCCGTTCAGAATGTTGATACCTTAACAACTGAGAACGGTACAAAAGTTGGGTATATGCAATTTAATAGCTTTATCAGCATTGCTCAACCTGAACTGATAAGTGCTGTGAATAAGTTCAAAGCTGATAATATTGATGAGTTGGTTATCGATTTTAGATATAACGGCGGCGGTTTATTAGCGCTTTCATCGCAGCTTGCATATATGGTTGCGGGTCCTGCTAATACCGATGATTTCTATTACTATCAAACGATTCAAAACGACAAACAGCCGCAAGATGATCCATATCCATTTATCGACCTTGAAATTGATTACTCTACCTACAGAACAACGGGTAATAGTCTGCCAGATCTAAATTTATCAAAAGTGTATGTGTTAAGTACCGATAACACCTGCTCTGCATCTGAGGCGTTTATTAATGGTTTAAAAGGCATTGATGCGGAGGTAATCTTAATCGGTGGCACCACCTGCGGGAAACCCTATGGTTTTACACCAACACATAACTGCGCAACCACTTATTATACAATCCAATTTTCAGGCGCAAACTATAAAGGCTTTGGGGAATACGCCGATGGATTTAAACCAACACCTTCCCCCCAGTTTGATGCGGACATAAAAGGCTGCGAGGTTACAGATGACTTTGATCACAAACTAGGTGATAGCGAAGAGAGCTTATTAGCAACCGCGCTTTATCACATTGAAAATAATACCTGCCCAATTGTGGTGGAGTCCTCAAGTGCTAAGCAACCAAGCTTTACATCACAAGCAATTCAAGAAACAGGGCTACCACTTACAATTAAGCAGCCGCTTTACAAAAATAATATGGATTTAACCCGTCCGCTACCAGCGAAGGAAGGTAATAATGAATAAAACACTGTTATTAACCTGCACTTTACTGGCAAGCTTAGCGGGCTGTAAAAGTACCCAAGCGGAGCAACCGCAAGATGCTACGCTTGTTCGCGTAAATCCAGGTGTGATTACGGAGTTACAGCAGGCTATTCAATCCGCCAAAGGTGGTGCTATCGTCACACTAGCCGACAATGTATTTACTAAAAGTTCAGAGCTATTGATTGATCACGGCACCAACAAAGGGCCGGATGGCCTCCCTATTATGGGGGCTCATGCAATTCCTTCTGAGAAATTTGTTTTACAAAAATCAGGTGAGCAATGCCTACTTTACTACCCTAAAAAAGAGCTACGTATTCCACTACCTAATGTAGAGTGCGAAGTAAACTAACAAAAGGCGCAGCAAAAGCTGCGCCTTTTTTCATTATAGCGTTTGGTGAGGTCCAAACACCTCATAATGAATTCGTTCACTTGCAACCCCTAAACTTAGCAGCTGCTCTTTTATCATTGCCATAAATGCGATTGGACCACATAGGTAAAAGTCTGCCTCGCTAATTGGTAAGTTATCAGCAATGTGATTTACATCCATTAAGCCCGCAAAGTCCCCTCCCTTGCCATCCTTAAACCAAGAAACACAATTAAATAACGCATGTGCTTGCTGTTGCTTTAGTAAATACTCATCAAAGGCAAACTGCGTTTGACTATCACAAGCATGCAAGTAATGGATTGGCTTGCTATGTTGATTGTTCAATAATGTTTCAAGCATCGCCATCAATGGAGTTTGACCAACACCCGCCGAAATTAGCACAATAGGGGAATCAATTTCACGAAGCACAAAATCGCCTGCGGGTGGATAAATTTCTACTTCATCACCCTCACTTAAACTGTGTAAATAATTAGACACTAAACCTTCTTTTTTCACGCTAATGCGATAATTGCGGCCATTACTTTGCTGCGATAAAGAGTATTGCCTAACTTGAGTTAAATCACTCTTCGCTGGCGTTACTTTAATCCCTAAATATTGACCCGGTAAATACGCTACAACAGGCTTTGCATCAGTAGGCGTTAATGTAAAACTACAAATTTGCGCAGATTCCATACGTTTTTCTGTAATGGTGAAAGTGCGGGTACCAAACCAGCCGCCCGTTGCCTTTTTGTTTTTTTGATATAACGCCATCTCCTCGTTGATACATACATCAGCCAATAGGGAATAGGCTTCACGCCAAGCATACTCGACCTCAGGCGTAAATTGCTCAGGCAGTAACTCTTTTAAAGTTGCAATCAAATGCCCACCAACAATGGGGTAATGTTCTGGCAAAATATGGTAACTGGTGTGTTTATGGTTAATACGCGCAAGCGTACCTTTCAATACTGCCAAATTATCAATATTTGCAGCATAGGCAGCCAAGGCATTAAACAACGCAAATTGTTGAGTACCTGATTGCTGGTGAGTCATATTAAAAATATTTTTAAGCTCTGGATTGTAGCTAAACATACGATCATAAAAATACTCAGTAACTTGAGGTCCTGCTTCTGCAAGCAACGGCAAAGTACTTTTAACAATCTGGATCGTTTTTTCAGATAACATAGTTTTTCCTATTAGAGAGTTTAACCGCGGCGACCATCAACACGACGATTCACTAAGATGGGCGCACAATGAAATAAAAATAAGCTAAAGCCAACAACCCACAACAAAGCACTTAACTGCCATGTAAGATGGTGACCTAAAAAAGGAGGAAGTACCGAGCGTACAATGGCAGCGAAAGCAATTAATACGAATGCCATACTAATAAACGTAGGGACTTGCAGTGCCCTGCCAGTATGGCCATGAGATACACGCACCATCATGGCAATTATCATCAAGCCAATGGTGCCGACAGTGATCAGGTGAAGTGCGTCTTTGAATAAAATACTGGCACTATAAAAACTTAATGCAATGAGTCCTAAACCCACAGATAAAGCCCAATAAGCTAAGTGCAATGACCAAAGCAGAGGTACTTTTAAAACCCCTCTTTGCCACCACAAAACACACCTTGTGGCATGTAAACTAGCAAGCCAAGCAAAAATCCAACCAGTGCTCATCGCACTAAAAAACAGCTGACTCATAAAGAACCATGTAATGGCAAAAAATGAGCTAAACACAACTAATTTATCAAGCTTTGGCGTTCTAACTTGCTCACTCAAGTTAAGACCTCGTGCGGTAAAAAACGGCACGACTCGACCAGCTAGAACGCCAACTAGAAGAGTCATGATCAGCACGCCAGTATCAACAACACTAAGCGCAAGCGACATTTTATTAAGCACAACTAAGCTCAAAAAAATCATATTTAGCGCACAAAGCAAAGATGTGATAACGATAAATAAATAGTTGTGGTTACTTTTCGCTTGTATCAGCATGTCAGCTAGAATAATAATCCCAGCCAGCCACCATGCTAGCTGCAATATACTTACAATATAAAGGTTTAGCTGTTCGACCCCAGCAATATCAATAAAAAAACTAAGCCTTGCAGCAAGCCAGATAACACTGAGCAAACAAAGCTTAATGCCACTGACACTAGGGACGCCTGTCCATGTTTGCGCAGCGGTTAGCAAAAATCCCATAGCAACTATGCCAGCAAAGCCAAACAACATTTCATGAGCATGCCAAAGGGTTGCCGGCAATGCTAAATACCAATGCGCAACTCCCGCCAAAATTAATAACCAGTAACTCATTGCAAACACAGCTAGAACACTAGCAGCCAAGAAAAAAGGCCTAAATGCTAATGCCCATAACGGCCACTGATTGATTTGATAAAATTTAATACTACTTGGCATAGGTTCAGTTAAGTTAATGACTTTCATTAGGGCTCTCAGCGTTTAATTTCCTTAGCTATTGCACAGTTCGAGCCAAAAATAAAAACCAATAAATATCAATATATTAAAATTAAATACTTGATAAAAATGTCAAAATGACACACTATCAAAAGCATCAAAAAAACATATTCAGGTCAAATTGACATGCCACTCAAAAAATCAATTCTTGATGTTGCACTTGCCCTTACGAAAGCAAGCAGTGTTGATCACAATTTCAGCTATTTATTGAGTTGCATTAATGATTGGGTTGAATGTGATGCAGTCGCCTTATTATTAAAACAAGGCGATGTATTAAAGCCCGTAGCCCAGCAAGGACTCTCGGACGATACGTTAGGAAGGCGTTTTAAAATTATGGAGCATCCTCGCTTATTTGAAATATGCCGAGGTACTGAGCCCCTTAAATTCGCCAAAGATTGTGGTCTCCCTGATCCCTATGACGGCTTATTAGAAAGCCAGCATGGCGACTTTCCAGTTCATGCCTGCATGGGCGTGCCGCTATTTAGCACAAAAGCTAGTAGCGAACTGCTTGGCGTTTTAACCTTTGATAGCTTAGATGAACATGCCTTTGACGCTTTAACTAATAACGAGCTCAATCAATTGAAACAACTTGCAGCAGGCTATGTTGAGCATGCCCTGACCTTGCAGCACTTTAGGCAACACGCACAGCATAGCCACCAAGTTGCACAGCAGCTTAATATCGAGGCACTCACGCGAGAAGGTGTTGAAATTATTGGCAATAGCCAAGCCATGACGACTCTTAAAAATGATATCCAGCTGGTTGCTGCCTCAGAATTTAGCGTATTAATTCAAGGAGACACTGGGGTTGGTAAAGAATTGGTTGCGCGTAATATCCATTTAAACTCTAAGCGCCGTGATATGCCGTTGATCCACCTAAACTGCGCATCATTACCTGAAAATTTGGCAGAGAGTGAGTTTTTTGGTCACAGTAAAGGGGCATTTACTGGCGCACATACTGCTCGTCAGGGTAAGTTTCAACTCGCCGATGGCGGTACCTTATTTTTAGATGAAATTGGCGAACTTCCGCTCGCTATGCAAAGTAAGCTATTACGCGTTTTACAAAGCGGTGAAGTACAAACGGTGGGGGAAGACCAAAGCCGCTATGTCGATGTCAGAGTGATTGCGGCAACCAACCGAGATTTAAAGCAAGAAGTAGCTGCAGGACGCTTTCGTGCAGACCTTTATCACCGATTAAGCGTCTACCCATTGCATGTTGCACCATTAAAAGAGCGCGATAACGATGTTATTTTACTCGCGGGTTTTTTTATTGAGCAAACGTCTAAAAAGCTTGGCATTAAACAACTTAAACTCAGTATTGATACACAATTACTACTACGCCAATATGATTGGCCTGGAAATGTGAGAGAGCTTGAACATGTCATTAGTCGTGCTGCACTCAAAGCAAAGCAACAGCAATGGCAACAAAGCATTGTCACAATCGAGCCTCAGCATTGTGATATTGATAAAACTGCGATTGCTACACCAAGCCCAGATGCTGTTAACGAACAAAAAATCACTGGCTTATCGCTCAAAGAGGCAACCGATGCTTTTAGCTATCAGCTTATCATGCAGCAACTTGAACTACACAACCTAAACTGGGCTGCCACAGCGCGCAGTTTAAGCGTTGATAGAGCCAACCTTGTGCGCCTAGCCAAACGGCTAGGCATTAGCATTAAAAAATCTGTTTAAGCTTTTAACGCTTTAAAATAGGCTTTTAAAAGTTGACTAAATGCTTGTACTTTGGCTGTGCGATGTACCAAATGGTGTGTCACCAGCCAAAGGTCTGTTGGCCAGCTCAGCTCTTTAGGAAGTACAGGCAGCAAATCAGGGTATTGGCTCGCCACTTCATGCTGTAAACCACCGATCCCCAAGCCTCTAACAATAGCCCGCGTGGCTTCCGAGGTTTCAGATACACGTAATTTAATTTGTGCTGATTCAATATGCTGATCAACCCATGCAAAATAAGGCACTTTACCGTTATAGCCAGCCACTCCAGAAACAAAACTATGCTGCTGTAACTGCTGAATATTCTTTGGCATGCCGTACTTTTCAATATAACTTTTTGAGGCATAAAACCCCGACGAAAGCTCAGCTAAATGCTGAGCAATATAGTCGCCTTCATCAGGGCGAGGGCCTGCTCGCACAGCGATGTGCGCCTGACCATGATCAAGGCGTAAACGGTTTTGATCAAGAATAACTTCGAGCTGCACTTGTGGATGCAGATTTTGAAACTGCTCACACACATCACTCAGCACATCAATAAAACCACTGACAGTGGTTAATAATAAACTCCCTCGCAACTGACTGTCAGCAGCAATTATATCGTTGTGAAGTTTATCAAGCTCAACGTTAATCGATTTAGCTGTAGCAAATAACTTAGCGCCAATTTCTGTCACTGTATAACCACGGGCATGGCGGTGGAATAGCCGTGCATCAAGGTTGTCTTCTAAATTATTAATTCGTCTTAGAACCGTGCTGTGATGAACCCCCAGTGATTCGGCAGCAGCGGTTAACGTACCGAGCCTTGCCACCTCGTAAGCAACTTTTACATCTTGCCAATCATCAAATTGAATCGCCATAGCGGCTCCTTGTGTGCATATACGCACATAAGTTTTGCGTTTATTGGGCTTTTCTGCAAGCTGTTTTTTGCTACAGTGAACGTATCAGCAGTGAGTGTATCAACAACAGTGAAGCTTAAAAAAGGAAGCCATCATGACAGCACCAAAAATTATTGCCCTAGCAGGCAGTCTACGTAAAGACAGCTTTAATCAAAAACTGATTAATGAAGCTGCACGCTTCGCCCTCGAAAGTGGTGCAGAAGTAGAAGTGATAAAACTAAGCGATTTAAACTTGCCTTTATTTGATGAAGATATTGAAGCGCAAGGCACGCCAGCTGGCGCACAATTGTTAAAAGATAAGCTTCGCGCTGCTGACGGCATTTTATTAGCTAGTCCAGAGTATAATGGTTCAATTACAGCACCACTTAAAAACGCAATCGATTGGGCATCCCGTACAGAGCAAGGCGCGGTTCCAGCATTTCGTAATAAAATCACGGCGCTTTATGCAGCTTCGCCAGGTGGTTTAGGCGGCTTACGAGGTTTAAATCACGTACGTGATATTTTATCAGGAATTGGCAGTATCATACTTGCTGATCAATTAGCAGTTTCTGCTATCCACACAAAACTAGATGAACAAGGCCGCATCAGCGATGCTGATACAGCCGAGCAAGTTGCGAGCCTTGCCCAGCAACTTGTGAGCGTAGCGAGCAAATTAAATAAATAATTGCTAACTTAGTTTTGTCGCTGCTAGCTTAGCAGCGATAAAATCTTCGTGGGTTACATACAGTAAGCTTGCAACGCGGCGAATAACCATTTCTTCATGCTTATCTAAATTGCCATCTGCGTAGGCTAAACGCCACAACAGCTCGATGATATCAATACGCTGCTCGGCACTGCATTGGGCATTGATTTGTTTTGAAAACTGAAAATAATCTATCGCATCATCAAGGTGCTGAGACGCACTTGCAACTAACTCTTGAACCTCTTCATCGGTAAGAGAAAAGTACTTCTTTAAGGTCTCATTCAGGGTCTGTTGCTCATCATCTTGTAACTCATCATCTGCTCGCATAACCTCAATTAATAACGCAGCAACGGCGGTTTTTAGGTCATGCTCAGAAATATTAGATTGGGTATCGTTCAAAGCTGAAAACAGCTGTTTTATTTTATTGAGCATCACATTTTCCCTTTTTGGGTGTTAAACTACATGTAAGACATAACGTTACCTTAGTTTGACTATGGATGCTAATTCAGGTTCAACATCACGATGAAACAAGGTATTAATCACATGGAGTTAAGTGTTTATGAGTGAAGTGAGAAGTACACAAGCACTATTAATCAGCGCCTTTTTATTATTAGCGGGATGCAGTTATGCGCAAGCTGCAAAAGGCGAAACAGAAAAACTCTATGATTTTGACGAGAAAGTCCATTATAACCAAACTGCATTAGCCGACGGCCGCTACCACCTCGAAATTCAGTCTGACGACTACAAGCACTTTCGCAACCAAAGCGTATTCTTACTGCGCCATGCAAACCGCTTATGTAGAGACAAACCATTTATGCTAAGAGTGACTGATGGGGTGCAGGAGTATGAACGTTTTCCAACTAAACCACGCGCCTATCAGCCACCTTTAACGGTTGTTTTACAGTGTGAAGACGAAGCTAAATAATACTAGTCTTCATATCCCCACGGCGCGCTTGGCGGCGTGATAGGTTTAGTTAAGTCAAAATCAACGCGAAACTCACGTCCTTCACGTACTAAGCGATAAGTAAATTGCTTAGGATAAATATACATTTGCCACGTGTTACCCATTGATTGGGGAATACCTTGGCTAACAAACAACTCTTTTGAATATTGATCAGCCGGGAACGACTGCGCGTTAGCAAAGCCAGCATCAAGGGTATGACCACCATACATGGTTGATTTATCATCGCTGCCATCTTTATGGCGATGGTCATGCTTTAAACTCAAACCACTGCCAGTTTTTGTGATGATCCAAGTACGAGATGCATCATCACCCACATGAAATGGCACTTGTAACTCACGCTCGTTACAACGACGTACATGCATTACTAACTTTTTGCCCGCAAACGAGCTTGGACCAGCCGCGTTATCAACGCTCACTTTACCTTCGTAAGCTTTACCGCAATGGGCTGCAATGTTGTCAAAAAAGCCATCATGGCTTGGAATTGACACTAACGGCGCAGGTCGTGCAGCCGCTACTGATGATGCTGCCACGAGCATCGATGCCACTAAGTATTTCATGGTGTGTTCCCTAAATAAAATTTTGCTTAGGCTAATGGTTTAAAGCTTAGAAAGAAAACAATTACGATAAATAACAAAAAACGCGGCCTTGGCCGCGTTTAGGTTCACATGGAAAAACAGGTTATTGCCAAGGGCGCTCAGCTTTTAGCTTACTTTCAAAGGCGTCAATTTGGCTGTTAAGTGTTTCAGTCACACCGATAAAGTCTAAGCCGCTTAATAAACGCTCTTTAATGTCCTCGCGAATATCAAAGTGAATGGTGTCAAACTTATCGCTACGAAGTTGTTGGTTTTCTAAATCCACTTCGATATGAATATCATCATGCTGTTCACTCAGCACAAATAATTGCTCAAGCGTTTCTGCCGGTAATGCGATAGCAAGCATTTGGTTATTACCGCAGTTATTGAAGAAAATATCGGCAAAACTTTCCGCTAAGATAACTTCAAAACCATATTGCTTTAATGCCCATGGCGCGTGCTCACGCGATGAACCACAACCAAAATTATCGCGAGTTAAAAGAATTTGCGCACCTTGGTAACAAGGACGGTTCAAAATAAACTCAGGGTTTGGCTCGCCATTATCTAAATAACGCCAATCGTAAAAAAGCGCCGCATCAAAGCCGTCACGGCTAGTCGAAGTTAAAAACTGCTTTGGAATAATTTGGTCAGTATCAACATTGTTTTTATCTAACGGGGCCATTAAGCCACTAAAAAATACGCTCATTAGGCTTCTCCTCTGATATCAACAAAACGACCATGAATTGCAGCTGCCGCAGCCATTGCAGGGCTCACTAAGTGGGTGCGTCCACCGCGACCTTGGCGTCCTTCAAAGTTACGATTTGAGGTCGACGCACAGCGCTTACCAGCTTCTAATCTATCATCATTCATTGCTAAGCACATTGAACAACCCGGCTCACGCCATTCAAAGCCAGCTGCTTTGAAGATATCTGCAAGGCCTTCGTCTTCGGCTTGTTTTTTTACAAGACCAGAACCTGGAACAATCAGTGCTTCAACACCTGCTGCAACCTGTTTACCTTCAACAATCTGTGCAGCAGCACGTAAATCTTCAATACGGCTATTCGTACATGAGCCAATAAATACGGTATCAACAGTTGCTGAAGACAATTTATCGCCAGCCTTTAAACCCATATATTTTAGTGCGCTGCGAATTGCATCGGCTTTAATTAGATCTGGCTCTTGCTCAGGATCAGGAATGAATTCATCTACGCCAATGACTTGCTCAGGGCTGGTACCCCAAGTAATTTGCGGTTGAATATCAGCAGCTTCCAATTCAACAACATGGTCAAATTGTGCGCCTTCATCTGTTTTTAGCGTTTGCCAGTAGGCAACAGCACTATCAAAGTCAGCACCTTTTGGTGCAAATGGGCGTCCTTTTAAATAATCATAAGTTGTTTGATCTGGTGCGATTAAACCCGCTTTTGCGCCCATTTCAATACTCATATTACAAAGCGTCATACGGGCTTCCATAGACAGCGCTTCGATTCCTTCACCACAAAATTCGGCAACATAGCCTGTACCACCCGCAGTGCCTAATTTACCAATCACAGCCATGATTAAATCTTTGGCAGTAACAGTTGGGCGAAGGCGACCATTAATTTGAATTTTTAACGACTTGGCTTTTTTCTGCTGTAGCGTTTGAGTGGCTAGAACGTGCTCAACTTCTGAAGTACCAATACCGTGCGCTAGTGCACCAAATGCACCATGGGTAGAAGTATGGCTGTCACCACAAACAATGGTTGTGCCAGGTAAAGTTATGCCTTGCTCAGGCCCCATTACATGCACAATACCTTGGTTAATAGAATTTAAATCATAAAGTTGAATACCAAACTCTTTACAGTTTGCATCCAGTGCCATTAATTGATTTTTCGACACTTCACTGGCTGCATCTAATGAGCGGCTTTTTGTTGAAACGTTATGATCCATGGTTGCAAAGGTTTTTTCTGGGCAACGTACTTTGCGGTTTTTCTCACGTAAACCCGCAAAGGCTTGCGGCGATGTAACTTCATGAACTAGGTGACGGTCGATATAAAGTAAATCGGTTTGATCATTAATACTGGCGACTACATGAGCTTGCCAAATTTTATCGTATAAGGTTTGGGCCACTTGCTATTCCCTCATTTTAGTTACGCTGAGTGACGAGCTCAGCGCAAACAATTTTTAATTAAATACGTGCCACAATTGCCGCAGCAACATCACTGGTGGTGTATCCTGCATTTGGATAGATATCTGGCGTACCGACACCAGCTTCAACCGCCTCTGCTACCGCTTTTTCAATAGTACGGGCCGCTTCATCTTGGCCTAATGAATAGCGCAGCATAAGCGCAGCACTTAAAATTTGTGCGATTGGGTTTGCCACCCCTTTACCCGCGATATCTGGTGCTGAGCCACCAGCAGGTTCATACAAACCAAAGCCAGACTGATTTAAACTCGCTGATGGTAATAAGCCCATAGAGCCTGTGATCATCGCGCACTCATCAGACAAAATGTCACCAAATAGGTTATCGCAAAGAAGTACATCAAACTGGCTTGGCTGTTTCACTAACTGCATTGCCGCGTTATCAACATAAATGTAGTCTAGGCTTACTTCTGGGTAGTCTTTGCTCACTTCAGAGACCACTTCACGCCAAAGTACGCTGGTCGCTAATACATTCGCTTTATCAACTGAAGTAACGTGATTACTACGCAGCTTTGCAGCTTCAAATGCAAAGCGTGCGATGCGCTCAATTTCTTTACGTGAATAGGTTTGGGTATCGAAAGCTGCTTCTTGATCACCTTCGCCACTACGGCCTTTTTCACCGAAATAAATACCGCCGGTTAACTCACGCACACATAAGATATCAAAGCCTTGTGCACTGATATCTGCACGGAGCGGTGACGCAGCACTTAGTGCTGGTAATAATTGTGCTGGGCGTAAATTACAGAACAAACCAAAATGCTTACGCAGTGGCAGCAGTGACGCGCGCTCTGGTTGCTCGTTCGGTGGTAAGTTTTCCCACTTAGGGCCGCCTACCGAACCAAATAAAATCGCATCAGCATTTTCGCATGCGCTCAATGTGCTTTGCGGCAGTGCCTGACCAAACTCATCGATGGCAGCACCACCAATCGCGTGGTGATGACGAGTCAAAGTAAAACCAAATTTTTCGCTTACAGCATCCAAGACGGTTTCTGCTGCAGCCATAACTTCTGGACCAATCCCGTCGCCTGCTAATACTGCGATACTGTAATTCGATTGACTCATCCTGCTTTCCTCTGTTGTTTTAAATCAGACACTTTTTGTGCACGATAAATTAAGTTATAAACACGGATCATGGCGCGTACTGACGCTTCAACCACATCCGCTGCAATGCCCGCACCGTGATAAGGGCGACCATCGTATTTAGCAATAATGTTCACTTGCCCAAGCGAGCTGGCGCCTTGGCCTGTTGCTTCTAGGTTGTATTCAATCATTTCGACCGACATACCCGTTAAGCGCTCAATTGCTAAGAATGATGCTTCAACAGGGCCATTACCTGTTGCCGCCTCTTGCTTAGACTCGCCATCAATTGTCATACCGATTGTTGAGCTCGCTACTGATTGTGAGTTAGACGTAGAGTTAACAAATTCAAGTTGATACTTCTCGTCTTTATCTTTGATTTGATTGAAGTAAATCATAGCTTCTAAGTCGTAGTCATACACAGTGCCTTTTTGGTCTGCTAATGCTAAGAAGCTAGTGTATAAGCTATCCATATCGTAATCAGATTTTTGATAGCCTAACTCTTCTAAACGATGCTCAATAACATGACGACCTGAACGCGAAGTCATGTTTAATTGGTTATTAGGTACACCGACACTTTCTGGCGACATAATTTCGTACGTGTTTTGCGCTTTTAATACGCCGTCTTGGTGAATTCCTGAACTGTGTGCAAAGGCATTTTCGCCAACAATTGCTTTGTTTGGTTGCACAGGCATATTACAAATCTTCGCGACTTGGCGCGAAGCACGATAAATTTCTTCACTGCGAATATCGGTATGCACTTTTAAGTGGTCTTCACGCATCTTCATGATCATCGCCACTTCTTCAAGCGAACAGTTACCTGCACGTTCACCAATACCATTAATAGTACATTCGATTTGACGCGCACCGGCTTGTACCGCAGCAATTGAGTTAGCAACCGCTAAACCTAAATCATTATGGCAATGCACACTTAAACGCGCCTTGTCGATATTTGGTACATTGTTCATTAAGTGATGAATCATCGCTGCATATTCGTCAGGTGTTACATAGCCTACGGTATCAGGTAAGTTGATGGTTGATGCACCCGCATCAATGGCACTCTCAACGATGCGGCATAAATCCCAGTGTGGCGTGCGGCCAGCATCTTCACATGAAAATTCAACGTCATCCGTGTAGTTACGAGCAAGTTTAATCGACTTAACAGCCATTGCCGTTGCATCGTCTAAACTCATACGTAATTTGTGCTCAAGATGTAATGGGCTGGTTGCGATAAAAGTATGAATACGGCCCTGCTCTGCCGGGCGAAGTGCTTCACCACATGCTTCAATATCTTTTGCTACTGCACGTGCTAAGCCACAGATAATTGGCCCTTTCACTTCAGTCGCAATTCGCTGTACAGAGCGAAAATCTGCCGGGCTAGATACCGGAAAACCTACTTCCATTACATCCACATTTAAGCGGCTAATGGTATGCGCAAGTTGAATTTTGTCGTCTTCGGTTAGGCTTGCTTTTAATGCTTGCTCACCATCACGTAACGTTGTGTCAAAAATCCAAACCTTATCTTTCATAAACTGTCCTCGTTCCCAATGACCCATTAGCGAGATAAAAAAAACCCCGCGGTTGCGGGGTTTTTTAATGTTCTACAAATGCAAATACACTAAGCCCCGCTCACTGATTTAATCAGTAAGAGGTTTAGTTTTAATGTAATTGAATGTGTAATTTGCATCTTAATTTACTAAATGTGTGTTCAGTGGCTGTATTTTTAACATTCAAAAAACCAGCTTGCAAGCATAATTTTTCCACAAAATCGATTTTCAAATCCCAATTTTAGAAATAAAAATCCACAATAAAGCAATTAACAGGTTAATTAACCCAACTTAAATGTATTGAACGTTTAAAATTTCGGACGGTAAAGCTTCTATTGCTTAGATTAACTTTTGAGATTGATTACTATCACGTACATATAAAGTGGCACCGCGCGCAATGTAACGTAATTGCCAGATCAGGCGTTCAACCAGCTCTTCGCGCTGCGCCCCTTCAATATCGAGGGCCTCGGCACCGGCGTTAAATACCAAAGTCACCATAGCTTCAGCTTGGATATATGCATGAGTTGGATCGCATGGTGTTTCGCTTTCAAGATAATGTGCGAGTTCTAAAATGAAATGTTTAATCTCACGAGCAACCGCGGCACGAAATGCTTTTGAAGTCCCTGAGCGCTCTCGCAATAACAATCTAAATTGGTTGCTCGAGTTATCTATAAATTCCATAAAGGTAACGATTGATGTGGTGATCACACTGCCGCCACTCTCAATACGACGGCGAGCTTGGCGCATAAGTTGGCGAAGTGTTAAACCAGCTTCATCAACCATGGTCAATCCGAGCTCATTCATGTCTTTAAAGTGACGGTAAAAAGAAGTTGGTGCAATCCCTGCTTCGCGGGCAACTTCACGCAAGCTTAAATTAGAAAAACTATGATCAGCACTCAATTGATTGAATGCTGCTTCTATCAGTGCTTGTCGTGTTTTTTGTTTCTGTTGCGCTCTAACACCCGACATGGAAACTCCCAGAGTGAACTTTTAATAATTTTTTCGGTTAATGAGACAGTCTAATACTTGACGCGGAGAGAATGAAACACTATTTTAGCGTACAACTGTACGCCGAGATTTATTCAGATGAAAAAACCACCGATTATTTGGACCAATGTGCTATTTTTTAGCCTTACATTTTTGGCCGCGATCACCCTTGTTCCTTGGTATGGCTTTAGCTACGGATACACCAGTACACAGTGGATAGCCTTCGTTGGCTGTATGTTCTACGCCGGACTTTCTATTACTGCTGGTTATCACCGTTTATGGGCACACAAAGCCTATGATGTGCACCCTGTTATTGAAGTATTTTTTGCTTTAGGCGGTGCTTTTGCTCTGCAAAATAGTGCGTTGCACTGGAGTAGCGATCACCGTATTCATCATGGTCAAGTCGATGATCCAATTAAAGACCCATATGCCGCCACAAATGGTTTTTGGTATAGCCACATAGGTTGGATGTTACGTGATTATCAAGGCGAGCAATACGGGAACTATAGTAACTGTCGCGACTTACAAAAAAATAAAGTTGTTATGTGGCAACACCGCCATTATATGAAATTAGTCGTCGCGACTAATTTTGGTATTCCTTTATTGCTAGGTTTAATGCTTGGTGATGTATGGGGGATGTTATTACTGGTTGGTTTACTGCGCTTAGTATTAAGCCAGCATTTTACGTTTTTTATCAACTCACTTGCACACATCTGGGGCTCACGTCCTTATACAGAAAAGAACACGGCGCGTGATAATGGTTTTTTAGCGCTATTCACTTACGGTGAAGGCTATCATAACTTCCACCACATTTTTGCAAGCGACTACCGTAACGGCATTAAGTGGTATCACTATGATCCAACGAAGTGGATGATCCGCTCTTTAGCTGCAATTGGCCTTGCTTCAAAATTAAAGCGCACACCTATTGAGCGAATTGAAAAAGCCAAAGCAGAAACCTTGATGAATAAGACCCAAGGTCGCCTCGCAAAATTGCCTTTAGCGCAAGATAAGCTTACATTATTACAATCTGAGTACGATTTACTGCTGAAAAGACTGCAACACTTCTGTGCCCTGCAAAAACGCGTGTTAGAAATCAAACGAAATAAAATGATGAAGCAGTGCGAAAAATCAGCATTAATGACACAATATCATGAGCTTGAAGCCGCTTGGGAAAACCAAAAGCAGGCTTGGCTTGCACTAAATGCGAGGTTGTTAAAAGCCTCTTTTAGTTAACATAGGAGCGGCTGTGGCCAAACAACAAGTAAAGCAAAAAGATACTCCATCTTATCAATATGATGCGATCATCATAGGTACAGGTCCTGGCGGTGAAGGTACCGCCATGAACCTATCTAAAAGCAACAAAAAAGTCGCTGTTATTGAGCGTCAAGAAGCAGTAGGCGGCGGTTGTGTTCACTGGGGTACTATCCCGTCAAAAGCATTACGTCATTCTGTGAGCCGTTATATTGAATATAAAGCAAACCCGCTTTTTAATATTAGTGAGCGCCCTAACCGCTTAACTTTCCCAGATATTTTGCGCCACGCAAGTAACGTCATTTCAAAGCAATCTAATTTACGTAGCAGCTTTTATGAGCGAAACCGCATTCATATGTATCAAGGTGATGCTGAGTTTATTGATAAACACACTATCAAAGTGACGCACCTAGACGGTTCGTTTGAAACTCTTACCGCACAAACGATTGTTATTGCTACTGGCTCGCGCCCTTACCGTCCACCGGGTGTAGACTTTAAACACCCACGTATATACGACAGCGATACGATTTTAGGCCTTGAAGATGACCCTCATCGTGTGCTGATTTATGGTGCCGGTGTGATTGGTTGTGAATACGCCTCTATTTTTAAAGGCTTAGGTGCCAAGGTTGACCTGGTGAATACCCGCGACCGCCTACTGGCCTTTATGGATGCAGAAATTTCAGATGCTCTAAGCTATCACTTTTGGAATAGCGGTATTGTTATTCGTCATAATGAAGAGTTTGATCGCGTAGAAACTCGCGATGATTGTGTGGTAATGCACTTAAAATCAGGTAAGCGCGTAAAAGCTGACTGTATTTTATTTGCCAATGGTCGTACTGGTAACACAGACACACTCAATCTTGAAGCTGTTGGCCTAAAAGCGGATGGTCGTGGCCAGCTTAGAGTGAATGAAACATACCAAACAGAAGTCGACAACATTTATGCTGTCGGTGATGTAATTGGTTACCCAAGTCTTGCCAGTGCGGCATTTGACCAAGGCCGTATTGCAGCCGATGCGATTGCATGTGGTAACTGTGATGAGAAGCTGATCATTGATATTCCAGCAGGTATTTATACAATTCCTGAAATGAGCTCAGTCGGTAAAACAGAGCAAGAGTTAACAGCAGCAAAAGTCCCTTACGAGGTAGGTCGTGCTCAATTCAAGCATTTAGCGCGTGCGCAAATTGCGGGCACTGAGGTAGGTAGCTTAAAGATTTTATTCCATGTTGATACCAAAGAAGTACTTGGCGTGCACTGCTTCGGTGAGCGTGCCTCTGAAATCGTTCACATCGGCCAAGCAATTATGGAACAAAAGAACGGCGGTAATAACATTGATTACTTTGTAAATACCACGTTCAACTACCCGACCATGGCAGAAGCCTATCGTGTAGCCGCATTAAATGGTTTAAATCGTTTGTTTAAGTAACGAAAAAGCCCGCTTAATGCGGGCTTTTTTATGACTAGCTTTTGCTTATTTGTGGTATTTACCACTGAATTCATGAACGGCGTTGATAAATACACCTGCGTTTTCTGGGTCTACATCTGGTGTAATGCCATGACCTAGGTTAAATACATGGCCAGAGCCTGTACCAAAGTCTTCTAGGATAGTCGCAACTTCTTGGCGAATTCGCTCAGGCGTGCCATGCAGCATGGCTGGGTCCATGTTACCTTGTAGCGCTACTTTATCGCCAACACGACGTTTTGCATCACCGATGTTAATTGTCCAGTCTAGGCCTACTGCATCACAGCCAGTTGCTGCAATTGCTTCAATCCACTGACCGCCATTTTTAGTAAATAACGTCACTGGCACTTTACGGCCATCGTATTCACGAATTAAGCCATCAACAATCTTGTGCATGTATTGTAATGAAAACTCGTTGTAGTCACGTGGGCTTAATACACCGCCCCATGAGTCAAATACCATTAACGATTGCGCACCCGCTTTAACTTGCGCGTTTAAGTAGTCAATCACTGAGTCAGCTAATTTATCAAGTAATAGGTGCAGGGTTTGCGGCTCTGCAAAGGCCATTTTCTTGATTTTACCGAATGTTTTGCTGCTACCACCTTCAACCATGTAAGTAGCAAGTGTCCAAGGTGAACCAGAGAAACCAATTAGCGGTACTTCACCTTTTAATTCGCGGCGAATCGTACTTACCGCATTCATCACATAACCAAGCTCATCAGTTGGATCGATATTTGGGATTTTTTTAACATCTGCTAATGAAGAAATCGGACGTTCAAATTTCGGACCTTCACCTGTTTCGAAGTAAAGACCTAAGCCCATAGCATCAGGAATAGTTAAAATATCACTGAATAGAATTGCAGCATCAAGCGGATAACGACGTAATGGCTGTAACGTTACTTCACAAGCAAGTTCAGCGTTTTTACATAAACTCATAAAGTCGCCTGCTTGGGCACGTGTAGCACGGTATTCAGGTAAATAGCGGCCAGCTTGGCGCATCATCCATACCGGTGTGACATCAACAGGTTGCTTTTGTAGTGCACGTAAATAACGATCGTTTTTTAATTCGCTCATGCGTATAGAATCCTAGAACTGAATGAAATTGAGCAGATTGTATCACCATATTGCGCGTCTCACTATGGATAGATAATCAAGGCTAGATATAGATCATGTTTTTTAAGCCAGTCTAAGCCTACCGTGCGTTTTTTGCACAAAAACAAAATAAATTTAAAACTTTTCATTAATAAATTTGCAACATCCAAAAAAGCTTGGTATAACTTACCCCGCGTTAACAAAAACAATAATAAAAATCTTATAACAATAAGAACAACAATCTTCCCATAATAATAAGAACGCTTGTTTAACAAGTTTTAGAAAAAGAATTAAACCACCAATTTTGGTGGTTTTTTCTTTTCTAAATCAGTAATTTACACACCCATTCCTTAGATAAAAATTGCAAAATTAATACTAGTAGTTTTGAATCAATTCCCATACACTGCAATTAGAGAAAAAAAAGTCCACTCTAAAAAACAAGGGTGCTTCTTAGCCTATTCAATGCTAAAAAATATGCCTTTAGGATGACTTTTACAATCTGTTGCAATTAGACACTAAGAATTTAGTTGATCTTTGTGTCATATTTCCTTTTTATATATACAAAGGAAAACCTACTCAGCGAGGAGATGAAATATGCTGACGCGTTTGGAAAAAGCTCAACAAAAGTGGGGCGGTAGTCACTCTGTAATCGACAAATGGCTTACAGAACGTCAAGAGCTGCTTGTGTTGTTCTGCCGTATTGCAGGCTTTTCACCGTATGAAAAGAAAGATCACGCCCTTCCTGATCAACTGCAAATTCAAAACTTTTGCCAAATTCTGATGGATTACCTTTCTGCTGGCCATTTCGAAATTTACGACGACATTGCCAAAGCGTGTGAAGAAAAAGGCCCTGATAGCCAAAAGTTGGCTAATACCTTATATCCTCGCATTTCTGAAACCACAGATGTAGCACTCGATTTTAACGACAAATACGCAGAAGTAGAGCAAGACGACCTGCTTGATGAGTTTGATAAAGACTTATCAACGTTAGGTGAAGCCCTTGAATTACGCTTTGAATTAGAAGATGAGTTAATCGACAACTTATATTCAAATCACACCAGCTAACATCAGTTACACAGCAGAGAAATACTCTCTGCTGAAAGTTTCTTTTTGCCATCTCCGAAAGAATCATCTATTCCATTTCGTAACAAATATTTGAAATATTTTTTTCAATGCGATACTCATACTATAAAAACATGAGGCTCGCTATGAATAAACGGTCATTTTTAAAGTCACTCTCAATCCTTGCAGCAGGCGCAAGTCTAACATCAACTCCCTTAATGGCTGCACAAAATAGCAGTACCCAAACATTAATAAAGCCAAAAATACTGGCAAAGGGAGGCACTATAGGTGTGTGCAGTCCATCAGCAGCCACCGCGCAGCAGGCTGATATCGTACTAGCAAAGGGCGTTATAGAAGCATTAGGCTACAAGGCTAAGCTTGCACCAAACATTCTGGCAAGACGAGGGCACTTAGCTGGCACAGATGCAATGCGAGCTGGCGATTTGAATAGCTTATTCAGTGATAAAGAAGTTGATGCCATTTTGTGCTTACGTGGAGGTTCAGGGGCCGCCCGTATTTTACCTTTGCTTGACTACGCGATGATCCGTAACAATCCAAAACCACTGATGGGGTATTCGGATATTACTGCTCTGCACAACGCGTTACTCTCTCAAGCTGGATTAATCAGCTTTCATGGCCCAAATGCATCAAGTGACTGGAACCCTTTTCACGTAGCGCAATTTAAGAACATGTTCGAAGCGCGTAAGCTGATGTATTTCCAAAACTTACCAAAAGCCGATGATGAGTTAGTTAACACACAATATTTGACCCAAACGATTACTCCAGGTAAAGCTACTGGACAATTAATAGGTGGCAACTTAACGGTGCTGACTGCCCTTGCAGGTTCGGACTATTTACCTGACTTTAATGGCGCAATTTTATTTTTAGAAGATATCGATGAAGCACCGTATCGAATTGACAGAATGATGAGTACACTAAAACTCATGGGCGCACTTGATAAGATTGCAGGCTTTGTATTTGGTGATTGTAATGACTGTAGGCCTGGCCGAGGTTATGGCTCATTAACCCTTGACGATATTTTTGCAGATCATATAAAACCGCTGGGAATTCCTGCATATCGTGGAGCCATGATTGGCCATATTAAACGCCAATTTATTTTACCTGTTGGCACTTTGGTTGAGCTTGATGCAAATAATGGCACATTAAAAATGAAAGAAGCGGCATTTAGTTAATAAACTTCACGCGTAAAAAAAGGGCCTATAGGCCCTTTTCTAGTGAGTAAAATATTACTCAGCTGGAACAGCTTTATCATCGCTTTGGATTTCAAGTAATTCTACTTCGAAAACAAGCGTTGAGTTTGCTGGGATCTTACCAAGATCACGCTCACCGTATGCAAGATCAGATGGAATCGTGAACTTGTACTTAGAACCAACTGGCATTAATTGTAAACCTTCAGTCCAACCAGGGATCACACGGTTAAGTGGGAACGTTGTTGGTTCGTTTCGTGAGTAAGAGCTATCAAATTCAGTACCGTCAATTAAAGTACCTTTGTAATGTACTTTAACAACGTCAGTTGCTACTGGCTTTTCGCCTTCACCTTCAGTGATTACTTCGTACTGTAAGCCAGACTCAGTTACAGTAACGCCTTCTTTCTTCGCGTTTTCAGCTAGGAATTTCTCGCCTTCAGCTTTGCTCTTTTCAGCTTCTACTTTCGCTTTTTCTTCTTGCTTGGTACGAATGCTTTGATCAAGCGCCGTTAATACTTCACGAATTTTTTCGTCATCAAGTTTAGCGTTACCTGCTAGTGCGTCTTCAAAACCACGCTTAAGAAGTGCTTCGTCTAGTTCAACACCCAGTGCTTTTTTATCTGCAAGATCTTGGTTTAGGAAGTTACCAACCGACGCACCAATACCGTATGCTTGTTGTTGAGCTTCAGTCTCTAGTTTAACTTCAACTTGCTGTTCTTTTTTTGCTTCCTGATTACAAGCTGTTAGCGCTAAAACTGACGCTGCAATCAATGACAATTTAATCGTCTTTCTCATTTTATATCTCCGACACACTTTGCAGTTGTCAATTATTGTATTATTACTAGTTAAAGATTAACGACCTACATGGTAGGCTGCTTGTCTAATAACTAACGTCATGCAATTGCATGATCAGCGATTAGACTAACAACCTAGGCCTTCAACGAGACCTAGTCTAACCTCTCAATCACTAAGAGTTAAGGGGAAATACTCGTAATATGTCGATATTTCGTACTTTTTTGTATCTGCTCAGCCTTTGCTTAGTTGCAGGCTGCTCTGAGCAACATGAGCAATCTACTGCACGCTATGAGCATGCGGCTAGAGGAGCATTTGCTTCCGCGCTTTCGCACGATGGCAAATACAGCCTAATCTCATCAATACACCATGGGGTTGCACTGTGGGATAATCAACAGCAAGTGTTAAAATACCAATGGTTCCAACAACAAGCTCAAGATAGCCTCGTTCACACCGTAGCTCTTTCTTACGACAATAGCCATGCTGTTACCGCCGAGAAGTCCACATTCGCAGTGTGGGACATTGCTACGGGAAACAACACAGGTTATTACAAAATTCACGCCTCAACCATTAGAGATATCGCAATAAGTAACCAAGGGCGCAGCGTATTATACGGCCGCGCCGACGGTGTAGTCGTTTACCTCGACTTAGAGAGTGGAAGGCGCATAGAGTTCCTTGGTCATCAAGAAAAAGTTAATGTTGTTGACCTATCACCTAACGGCCACTACGCCATCAGTGGTTCAAATGACTACGTTGCTTACTTTTGGGATACTCGTACAGGGCAGGTGATCCATCGCTTTAATCATCCAAGTCGCGTTACTCAAGTCGCCCTTGATCCACAAGGTCGTTACGCATTTACCGCAGACAGTATGAAGCAAGCAAATGTATGGCGGCTGACTACAGGTGATCTTGTTAGCAAACTGGCGTATATTGCGCGTCAGAAAATTTTTACCGCCGTCCGTTTTAACGATGAAGGCACTTTAATTGCCACCGGTTCACCCAATCGATTAGTCGATTTATGGCAGCTTGAGTCTGGTAAAAAATTACAAACGTGGCAAGTTATTCCTCGTGAAGGAAGCCGCCCGAAATCAGCCGTGGTGTTAGATGTTGCGTTTACTGATAACAACCAAGCGTTATTAACCGAAAGCTCCAGCGGATTCGCTGAAAGTTTTAATCTAAGAGAATCAAATGAATACAATTGAAAATCGTCTAATGGAACTTGAAGCGAAAGTCGCTTTTCAAGATGAAACAATTGAAATATTGAATGATGAGCTTAAAGCGCACCAACAGCAGTTGGCAAAAATGAAACGCCAGACTGAGTTACTTGCAGAGAAGATCAAAGAATCACAACAGCCTTCTTTGATGTCGCAAATGCAAGAGCCGCCACCGCCGCACTATTAATTAGGTAGGATAGAGCCGGGAATTAATCGCCCGGCTTAAATACACCAATCACTTGCTCAAATTGGCGTGTTGAGGCTTGCACAGCCTGTTCTGGTTGCGTCATTTTGTGGCCACACTGTACGCACTCCACTTTTTCCACATCATGTTCTTTATAAAGCATCATGGTGTCCATAGCCTTACACTCAGGGCATGATGCGCCAGCAATAAAGCGTTTCTTTTGTCTCATAGATGATCTCCCGTGGCATGTAGGTGGCTATTTTAGCCTAATAACTCTCTGTTTGATACGATTGCGAAGCCTAATGTGATCCGTGTTATGATAGCGGCAATTTAATTAGTGCTGTGCAAGTAAACTTTCATGATCCAAATTTCAGACATCGAACTTCTACGTGGTGGTAACGCCTTATTAAAAGGTGCCTCTGCAACCTTATTCCCAGAGCATAAAGTCGGCCTTGTTGGCGCTAATGGCTGTGGTAAATCAACGCTGTTCGCGCTATTAAAGTCTGAATTGCAACTCGATGCCGGTGAATGCCAAATTCCTAAAGACTGGTCAATAGCCTCTGTAAAGCAAGAAACACCCGCGCTCGAAATCAGTGCCCTCGATTATGTATTACAAGGCCATCCTGAATATTATGCGCTAAGAATTGCACTACGCGAAGCTGAGCAAAATAATGATGGCGATGCGCAAGCTAAAGCACATATTGGCCTAGAACATATTCAAGGCTACAGCATTGAAGCAAAAGCCGGCGAACTGTTACACGGTTTAGGTTTTAGTAATGAGCAAATAGACAACCCGGTGAGCGCCTTTTCGGGTGGTTGGCGTATGCGCTTAAACTTGGCGCAAGCGCTTATACGTGATGCCGATTTATTGCTGCTGGATGAGCCAACCAACCACTTAGACCTAGATGCCGTGTATTGGTTAGAACGTTTTTTACGGGCCTACACAGGCACTCTGGTGCTCATTTCCCATGACAGAGAGTTCCTCGATGCCGTGGTTGACCAAATTTGGCACATAGACTCACAAAAAATAAACGTTTATAAAGGCAACTACTCGCAATTCGAACGTCAAAAAGCAGAGCGCTTATTACAACAACAAGCGATGTTCGAAAAACAACAAGAACAGATTGCTCACCTTGAAAAGTTTATTACTCGCTTTAAAGCAAAAGCCAGTAAAGCTAAGCAAGCACAAAGCCGCGTAAAAGCGCTAGAGCGTATGGAAAAATTGGCCCCAGCCCATGTTGACTCACCCTTTGATTTTGAGTTTGCTGAGCCAACGGCCCTGCCAAATCCATTAATGACACTCGACCAAGCCAAAGCAGGTTATGGCGACATCACCATTTTACATAGCATCAAGCTAAATCTTGTTCCAGGTAGTCGCATCGCCCTGCTTGGCCGTAATGGCGCGGGTAAGTCAACACTCATTAAATTATTAGCCGGCGATTTACAGCCTCAAGCTGGTGAAGTATTTCAGCATCAAGGCTTAAATATTGGTTACTTTGCTCAGCATCAGCTTGAGTCACTTGATTTAAAAGCCAGTGCTGTGACCCATTTACAACGTTTAAACCCGCAAGCTCCAGAGCAATCACTGCGTGACTTTTTAGGTGGCTTTGCTTTTTTTGGTGATAAAGCACTTGAGCCAGTTGCGCCATTTTCTGGCGGTGAAAAAGCCCGTTTAGTATTAGCCATGCTGGTGTATCAAAAGCCAAACCTTCTGTTACTGGATGAGCCAACTAACCACCTCGATTTAGAAATGCGCCATGCTTTAGTTATGGCGCTGCAAGGCTTTGAAGGCGCTATGGTTACCGTATCGCACGACCGTCATATGCTAAAAAATACCGCTGATGAGTATTACCTCGTTGATAACGGCGAAGTAACACAATTTGGTTATGACCTTGACGCCTATTACCAATGGCTACTCAATGCTAACAAAGAAGCTGCTAAAAGCACTGAAGACAATGCCTCTAAAGCACATTCAAGCGTTAACCGTAAAGAGCAAAAGCGCTTAGAGGCAGAATTTAGAAAGTCAGTACAGCCGTTGAAAAAGCAAATCGAAAAGCTTGAAAAGCTACTTGATAAGTATTCTACAGAGCTTGGAGAAATCGAAAATGCACTTGCTGACAATGACTTATACAATGATGAAAATAAAGCCAAACTGACAGAGCTGCTTAGTAAACAAGCAAACTTAACCCCGAAGCTAAATGACGTTGAAGAAGAGCTACTCATGGCACTTGAAGAGCTTGAAGAAAAAGAGCAGGCCTTTGCCGATGAAAACGCTTAACAGCGAGGAATTTTGGCAGTTTGCATGTCAGCTTTACAGCAAAGATGGCATGCAAACAAAGCTACTAGACTATCAAAACCAGCAAGCCAAAAATGTGAACCTTTGCCTACTGCTTTATTATCTGGACTCATTAGAGCTTGCTGTAACCCCACCTCAACTAAGTGAGCTTGAGTCATGCATAGCCGAGTTTGACCAGCACGCTTTACAACCCTTACGTGCAACACGCGCCTACCTTAAAACTATACAAACCGAGCTTCCAGACTACCCCACTATTCGCAAAGAGTTACTCAGCGCAGAACTCAAGCTCGAAAAACAGCAACAACAATTACTTATAAACACATTAAATAGTATGACACTCTCTCGGTGTCCTAATACTAACAATATAATGCTATATATAAGCGATAAGCGATAAGCGATAAGCGATAAAATTTCTCCTACCATCTAATTAAAAATCAAGCTAACAACATTAAAAGACCATCCAATCGCTCTGCTTAACTCTCAACGCCCCCATTAAACTTGATCCAAATCAACTATTAAATCGCCTTAGTTAGCATCAGGAAAATTGCTTGATCTGGATCATATCAGCCGTCCTCAAGCCAGCCTATGATTAACTCATAGACATTAGGAGGCACAACCATGAACGTATTCTTCAGAGATTTTTTTAGCGACCCAGTTTTATTTATGTCATTCGGCATTTTGGCAGTTGTTATCGTTTTATGCCTTTTCTATGTTGGTTACTTTATTAAAAAAGTTCACGACGCAGAAGTTCCTAAGTAAGAATTAAGCACGACGCACAAAGCCCCTATTCAATTTATTGTTTAGGGGCTTTTTATTTGTATATAGCTAAAATCTCGCAGCGGTTCTCAAAAAGCAAAAACTTGCTACAATAGGCGCTTATTTTGTTTCGAAAGTGTCAGCTATGTTACCTGAGTTTAAGCCTGCGTGGTGGATGCGCAATCGCCATTTACAAACCATAATGCCGCGCTTTTTTCGCCCTTTTCATAATACCCGCTACGACTTATCGACAATCGATACCCCTGATGGTGACTTTTTAGAACTAGCTTGGGCAATCCCTCATAACGAACAAGCCCCACTCGCCATTGTATTGCATGGTTTAGAAGGCAACATAAATAGTTTTTATGCTAAAGGCATGATGAAAAAACTAAAGCAGCAAGGCTTTGCAGTGGTGTTAATGCATTTTCGAAACTGCTCACGCGAAGTTAACCGTTTAGCACGCGCTTATCACAGTGGAGAAACAGAGGACCTACGCTTTTTCATCAGCCACCTTAAGAGCAAATTTCCAAAACGCCCGCTTTTTGCTGTGGGCTTTTCATTAGGTGGTAATGTGCTTGCAAAATATTTAGGTGAGCAAGGTGCTAAATCGAACTTAACAGGCGCAGCAGTTGTGTCTGCGCCATTTGACTTGTCATCGTCTTGTGAAGTTATTCGCAAAAGCTTGGGCAAAATATATCAAAAGTATTTGCTCGACCGTATGAAAAAATCAATGCAAAGAAAGCTGCCACAAATCGAACAGCAAATTAACTTAACACCTGAAAAACTAATGGCGATTGATGACTTATGGCAATTCGATAACATGCTCACAGCACCACTACATGGCTTTGCTGGCGCTGAAGATTATTATCAACAAGCTAGCGCAAAACCATTTTTGAAAAGCATTGCAACGCCTACGCTTATTGTGCACGCCAAAGATGACCCTATGTTATCAATAAAAGCTGTGCCAGATAGCTTAGATGTGAGTGAACATGTTACGCTGCGCATCTCTGAACAAGGTGGTCATGTTGGCTTTATTAGCGGCAAAAACCCTTTTAAACCCAAGTATTGGCTTGAAAGTATTGTTCCAGAGTATTTTCAACAATTAATTAAGAAAGAGCAGCTATGATCATTCCTCACGACCGCCTTGATAAAGAAACCCTACATAATTTAATCGAAAGCTATGTTTTACGTGAAGGTACTGATTACGGCGAACAAGAGTTTAGTATTGAAAGCAAGGTCGCGCAGGTTCACCAACAACTTAAAAGTGGTGAAGCTATGGTGTTTTTTTCTGAGTTACATGAGTCAGTTACGATTATCTCTAAAGCTGAATTCATTGCTCTTCAAGCTGACCCAGAGTACCAAGCGTCGTTTAACGACTAAACTTGTAAGTTATACAGTAACCCTTCACAATGGCTTTTTAACTTAAAGAGCCATTAAAAATGAAAAAACTAAGCTCACTGGTTGCTGCGGTTTCTTTGGCCCTGATTGGTCAAGCAAACGCAGCTCAGGTTACTGCATCAGATAAAGCCATTAAGCTGGCAAAAGAAACTATTTTAATCGATACCCATATCGATGTGCCTTACCGTATTCATAACAAATGGGCAGATGTAACAAAAGCCACAAGCGACGGAGACTTTGATTATCCACGTGCAGTGCAAGGTGGTTTGAATGCCCCTTTCATGTCAATTTACATTCCTGCAAACCTAGAGTTTGAAGGCAAAGGTAAGAGCTATCAATTAGCAAATCAGCTGATCGATTCTATGGAAGCCATTGTGCAACGCGCGCCAAATAAGTTCGCTATTGCAGACTCTACTGCCGATATTAAAGAGCAATTTAAACAAGGCAAAATGTCGATTGCTATGGGTATGGAAAACGGCTCGCCTATCGAAGGCGACATTAAAAACCTTAAGCATTTTTATGAGCGTGGCGTACGTTATATCACTCTAGCTCACTCACAAAGCAACCATATTTCTGATTCATCTTATGATATTCGTCGTAAGTGGAAAGGCCTGAGCCCATTTGGTAAAGAACTAGTAAAAGAAATGAACAACATTGGTATGCTAGTTGATGTTTCGCATATTTCTGATGATGCGTTTTACCAAGTAATGGAAATTTCAAAAGTACCAGTGATTGCTTCACACTCGTCACTTCGTAAGTATACGCCTGGTTTTGAGCGTAATATGAATGATGACATGCTATTGGCGCTGAAAAAGAATGGTGGGGTTATTCAAATTAACTTCGGCTCAAGCTTTGTTACAGCAAAAGCTGGCTCTTGGTACGATCAACTAAAATCTGCAAAAGCCGATAAGAAAAAAGACGGTACTAAACTAAGCAAAGATTTTGACGCAGCTTATCGTGCTAAAAACCCATTCCCATTTGCGAGCTTAGAGCAAGTACTTGATCACATTGACCATGTAGTTGAACTAATTGGCATCGATTATGTGGGTATTGGCTCAGATTACGATGGTGTAGGCGACTCTCTACCTACTGGCTTAAAAGATGTGTCTAGCTATCCGAACCTAGTGCAAGGTCTAATGGACCGTGGTTATAGCGATAAAGACATCAAAAAGATTTTAAGTGGCAATATGCTACGCGTATGGCAACAAGCCGAAGCATACGCAAAAGCCCATTAATCAGCTTTAACTCTATTTAAAAGCGCAGCTAACTAGCTGTGCTTTTTTATCAATATAAGTAATTGATAATACAAATAGCCTGTTTTAATCTGCTAGTATTACAAAGCAATTTGGATGATGTGATATGTCGACTTGGCAAGGGAATATTGCGTTGGTTTTTGCAAGCATTGCACTGGGCTTATCAATTTATAGCCAAACAAAATCAACTCCTACTGACAAACCTTTTCTAATTCAACCAGCAAAATCTAGCTTAAAAGAGTTAGCTATTCCTGAGCAAGACCGAGAAAATCTCATTGCTTTACATGGCTATATTTTAGACCTAGAAACACGCATTCACGAGCTTGAGCATCAAACTCCAACCATTGCTCCTGAGCTACTTGCCTCATTGGTAAAGCAAGCAATCGAACAACAAGAAAGTGAGCGACGCGCCGAGATTGAAAAGAGAAACCCAGCTCTTGGTTGGCTAAGTAATTTACCTGAAGACTACCGCGAACGCATTAAAGCAGACCCACAATATGCTGACTCTTCGATAAATGAAGCACTCGCAACATTGCTTAATTTAAGCAAATCAGAAAATGAGCGTTTAGCAGCATACGGCCAACTAAAAATGACCTTAAGCATGCTCAGGCGCGACCTAGATGAAAGCCAAGCAAATGCAGTAATCGATGCCATGATAAGCATCAGTGAATACACTAATGATGCCAAGATCCGAGTTAGTGCCCTAGAGAGTTTATCTCGACAAACAAACGTTTCGCCAAAACTCGCTGAGCATTTTCAGAAGTTACTACAAACGGACGATAATAATTATGTTCGCAATATTTCTGCCACTGCACTGATTGGACAATTTTTCCGTGCAATGCGAGACGGAAATAATAGTTTCGCCACCGATTTAGCAGAACGAATAACTACTCTTGAAAATAGCAGTAATGCAAAAGTTGCCGAAATTATGGCTGAAAATCTAAAAAGCCCACGCTTAAGAGAAGAGCTAGACAAAGCGTTAGGGAAATGAAAAAGCGGCTTAAAGCATACAGCTGATAGCTTTTTCACCCATAAAAAAACCCGAGATTAAGCTCGGGTTTTTCTTAATGCTTGATGCATTACTATAGTTGATTACTCAACGATAGTTGCAACAACACCAGCACCAACTGTAC
>CESF01047569.1_pt1 | contig 69328 bp, 61 predicted proteins | sample 356331 | NCBI WGS metagenome assembly CESF01 (sample SAMEA2621779, study PRJEB7988) | marine metagenome | biome: marine biome (ENVO:00000447); feature: surface water layer (ENVO:00002042); material: "saline water (ENVO:00002010), including plankton (ENVO:xxxxxxxx)" | depth 5 m
TTCTATTGCATCATTCGCTTCGGCTGCTGGCTCTTCTGTTTGCGCTTTATCAATTAGGCTGTCGATATCGAAATCATCTTCATCAATAAGTTCTGCTTCAACGTTAGTTGTTGAGGCATCATTATTTTCATCGAGTAAATCATCAATATCGTCTAGGTTTACTTCTTGATTAGAATCTGTGTTATTTTGCTCATCAATTAAGCTATCAATGTCAAAATCATCTTCAGCGTCATCTTCTGCGAGCTCTTCACTAAGCGCTGCCATTTCATCATTCGCGTTATCTAACGAGTCATCTTCATCAGTATCAAATAAGTCGTCAATATCGTCAGCACTTAAAATATCACCAGATGAATCAGCTTGAGGCTGCCCACTATCAAGGTCAATTTCATCACCCAAACTGTCGTCATCGGTTTGATCGAAATCTTGCTGCAAAAATGCATCTAAATCATCATCGTCAGCATTACTTGAAGATTCATCATTAAACTCGATGTCATCACTTAATAGCCCTTCTAGCTCATCTTGATTTAGAACACTGTCGTCTTCATCAAAGCTATCATCAATGCTGTCGTCAAAAATGATGTCATCATCTGGCAACATGTCTTGGTCTAAGTCATCATCTAAACGAACACTCAAGTCGTCATTTTCTTCAACCGGATCTGGAACTAGTGGATCATTTTCTACTATCGACTCTAACTCATCATCAGGATTATAACTTGGACTTTGTGGTAAAAATTCATCGTCGTCACTGGCATCAGTGTCATCACTAGAGTTGTTACGTTTTTTCAAAAACATCACAACGGCAGCAATGATTAGCAATGCAGGAATAAACATTAATGCACCGAGAACAAATGGGTTACTCAGTAAATCCGAAAAGTTGAACCCACTGTCCTCTTCAATCTTTTTTGCTTTTTGCTGCTCTATGATTTCATTTTGTTTAGTGATCAGTTCTTTCAGCTGCTTTTGAATTTCACTGTCTTGACCAAGTTGATCTCGAACGGTTTCAAGCTCTTTAGAGATACCTGTAAGTTGTTTTTTGAGCTTATTGTTCTCTGCTAAGATTTCTTCAACATTTTCAACCGACGATTTAAACTGCTTTTGTAACTCGACAAGCTGCGTGCCCTGTTCTGTTTTAATGGTGTTGATTTCTTGCTTAAGCTCTTGCTTTGCTTCGTCTACATCAACTTTACGGGCTTGGGTGACTTTCTTTTGTGATTCATTGATTTCAGCGGTAGTCAAAGTACCGTTTTTCTTCTTTTCCCATAGCTCATCATCTTGTTCAGAACGCGCTTTTGCTAGCGTCGGATTGACCGCACGCATTTCAGCAATAGTTGGGATTTTTAGATATGCGCCATCACGCATATGATTAAGGTTTTGGTCTAAAAATGATGATGGGTTTTTGTCATACAAAGCTTGCATGACCTGATAAATACTTACAGAGTTGTCAGGGCGAATTTTAGCGGCAATGCGCCATAATGTATCGGTCGGTTTAATTGGACCAATAGAGCGCCCCTGCGCACCGTAATCGACACCTTTAGGGCCTTTAAGTGTGGTGCCTTCATCAGAGTATGTCGGTGTTACCACCAATGCAGACGCTAATATGAAGAGTGTTGCTAAACCGCGCATGCTGATCCTTTATGTTTTAAATGTTAACACAGCAACCTTAGTTGCTTAAACATCAAGTAATTCTTGCAGAATTGATTCTTAATTATGTTTTCTTGCAAGCTCTATTCCAGCTGCAAACTATAACTTAGTTGCCTTGCAATATCTATTGCAACACCTTGATAGTAAATAGCTTAAATAATAGCGGCTGAGAGGCTTTTTTATTGTTATCGTTAAGTTTATACGCTTTTACAACGTATGCGGCAATAATTTGGCAGTGAATTCACAAAAAAAGCGGCAAATTGCCGCTTTTTCTCAAATTTAGCTCAGCCTAAATCATCAGTTTACAAGTAATTTGCGATTAGCTCTTCAGCAATCTGCACACTATTTGTTGCTGCACCTTTGCGCGTGTTATCACTAACAACCCACATATTTAAACCATGTGGATGCGAAATATCAGCACGTAAACGACCCACGTAAACCGTGTCATTACCACTGGCGTCTGACACCGCTGTTGGATAATCGGCTAAGTCTTCAATAAACTCTACTCCTGGTGTATCGTTTAATAGCTGCTTAACATGTTCAATATCTACTGGCATACGCGTTTCAATATTAATCGCTTCACTGTGACCAAAGAACACGGGTACACGAACACAAGTAGGGTTAACCACAACACTGTTATCACCTAAGATTTTTTGTGTTTCGTTGACCATTTTCATTTCTTCGCGGGTATAACCGTTATCTTCAAAACTGTCGATTTGTGGGATCACGTTAAAGGCGATTTGTTTAGGGAAAACGGCATTATCCATTGGGCGTGCATTCATTAAGTTCGCTGTTTGTTTAGCTAGTTCATCAACCGCTTCTTTGCCCGCACCTGATACTGCTTGATAAGTTGATACGTTAATGCGGTCAATACCATAAGCGTCATAAATAGGCTTTAACGCCACCAACATTTGAATAGTTGAGCAGTTAGGGTTTGCAATGATGTTGCGGTTTCTGAAATCCGCTAAGCTTGATGCATTCACTTCGGGAATAATTAATGGTACGTCAAAGTCATTACGAAAGTGTGATGTATTATCAATCACCACACAGCCTGCGTCTGCCGCAATGGGTGCGTATTTTTCAGAGACACTACCGCCTGCTGAAAATAAACCAATGTGAGCTTGGCTAAAATCAAACTCTTCAACATCGATTACTTCAAGGCTTTCACCGCGAAATTGAATTTCTTCACCGGCACTACGGCTACTTGCGAGTAAAAATAATTGGTCTACCGGAAACTTACGATCTTCCAAAGTTTCGATAATTTGACGACCCACTAAACCTGTGGCACCTAATACGGCTACATTAAATTTTTGCGACATGTGTTTTCCTCTTTTGAATAAAGCAAATGACTTTATTCGTTAATTCTAAATCCCAGTGCAGCTAATGCGCCTTCACATGCACTGTTAGCAGCCACCGACAAAGTACTAAACTCTCGTCGTGGCGGGTAATTCTTACGCAAACTATCAAAGCCTTCGCTTGCTAATTTACTTCGTAAAATGCCATCGTCACGACGTACATCATAAATTAAGTGCACCAAGCGGCCGATATCTTCTTGGTTAAAGGTTTCACCTAATGTGACAGAATGACTAATTGGCTCTGGTAAAAAGTCGTCCAGAGATTTAAGTGCTGCGATACCTTCAAGCTCACATACTTTCTGATACAGCATTTGTGTACCGCGGGCCTTACCTTCGAGTGTATGCCCTGCAATATGCACGCTGGCATAACGCACATAATCAAGCAGAGGAGTCAGTATATTGGGTTCGTTTTCCCAAACATCAAGCACGCAATCTAATTTTGCGCCTTGTTTAAACAGTGCAAGCAATGCTTTGTTATCAATCACATCACCACGGCTTGCATTGATAATAGTCATTCCAGGCTTAAGTGCCTTTAAGCGCGTTTCGTCTAGCATGTGCAAGGTTTTATGTGGCCCTTGCTTAACCAGCGGCACATGAAAAGTTACGATATCAGCTTGAGCTAATAATGCGTCTAACTCAATATGCTCTGCCAACTCACCGGCTTCATGTTTTGGTGGATCGCATAGCAGCACATTCATACCAAGCAGGCTTAGCTTATCACGTAAACAGCTGCCTATGCTGCCAACGCCAACTATACCTATAGTTTTACCTTGTAATGAGCTGGAATTTTCTTGGCTCAAAGAATATAAACTGCTAATAACATATTCAGCGACTGCAACTGCATTACAACCTGGTGCGCTACTAAATGCTATATTTCGCTCAGCGAGTAGTTCGGTATCAATGTGATCAACACCTATAGTTGCTGTGCCCACAAATTTTAATTTATCTGCTTGAGTTAATAAGCTTTTATCTACATTCGTAACAGAGCGGGTTAACAAAATATCGACCCCGACAAGCTGCTCTGGCTGTAGACTACGACCATCAAATCGCTCAACATCACCAAAATCGGCAAAGTACTGCTCAACCAATGGCATATTTTGATCTGCAAGAATTTTCATTTGTGTGTCCGAAAGGCAGAAAGTGGCGCTATTGTAGCGAATTTATCAGTATTCGGATAGGTAACAACTAAGACGATTTTGGGGTTATTTATGTGAAAAAGCCGAGCAATTGCTCGGCTTTAAGCAAATACTGGAGAGGTTTAACCTTTATATTTGCTCATTACTAGTGTGGCGTTAGTGCCACCGAAACCAAAGCTGTTAGACATTACATTGTTAAGTTCAACGTCTTTACGTTCAGTTACGATATTTAGACCTGCAGCTTGCTCATCTAGTTCATCAATGTTGATAGATGGAGCAACAAAGTTATGCTCAAGCATTAATAACGAGAAGATTGCTTCGTGAACACCTGCTGCACCTAAAGCGTGACCTGTCATCGCTTTGGTTGCACTGATCATTGGTGAATTACCACCAAATACTTCTTGAATAGCACCAAGCTCTTTAACGTCGCCAACAGGTGTTGAAGTACCGTGGGTATTTAAGTAATCAATACCGCCTTCAAGACCTTGCATTGCTTGTTTCATACAACGAACTGCGCCTTCACCTGATGGAGCTACCATATCGTAGCCGTCAGATGTTGCACCGTAGCCTGTGATTTCTGCGTAAATATGCGCGCCACGAGCAAGTGCATGCTCAAGTTCTTCAACAACAACGATACCGCCACCGCCAGAGATAACAAAACCGTCACGGTTTGCATCGTATGTACGTGATGCTTTCTCTGGTGTTTCATTGTACTTAGTAGACAATGCACCCATTGCATCGAATTCCATAGCGAGTGTCCAATGAAGCTCTTCACCACCACCTGCAAAAATTACGTCTTGCTTACCTAGTTGAATTTGCTCAACCGCATGACCAATACAGTGTGCTGATGTCGCACACGCAGAACTTATAGAATAGTTAACACCTTTAATTTTGAATGGTGTTGCAAGACACGCTGAAGTCGTACTCGCCATAGTACGCGGTACCATGTATGGACCAACACGTTTTACGCCTTTTTCACGTAAAATATCAGCCGCTTCAACTTGCCATTTAGATGAACCACCACCTGAACCCACTAATAAACCAGTGCGCTCGTTTGAAACTTGCTCTTCACTAAGGCCTGCATCTGCAATTGCTTGAGACATTGAAATATAAGCGTATGCAGCAGCATCGCCCATAAAACGCATTGCTTTACGATCAACAAACTCTTTAACATCAATATCGATTTTGCCAGATACATTACTACGTAGGTTGTAGTCAGCAAATTCTTGGTTGAACGCAATACCACTACGGCCTTGTTTTAATGATTCTAATACTTCTTCTTTGTTGTTACCGATGCTTGAAACAACACCGATGCCCGTAATAACGGCTCTTCTCATGGGTAATTACCTTAGCTCTATACTAAATTGTGTTCTATTTTACGCTGAAATTACTTTCGAAGTGGTCAGCTTTCTAGCGTACACATGTACTCTGAATGTCTAGCTTATAAATAACGCCAGACTATTTCAAAGAAAACACGTAAAATAATGAAAAAAGTTTGTAGTTAATTAGTTAAACCATGATCAAAAACGCACATATTCATTTTAATCACCTTGGTACCCCTGTCGCCGATCAGTTTGACGATGTTTATTTCTCTAATGACGATGGCTTAGCCGAATCACATTATGTGTTCTATCAACAAAACCATATCCCGCAACGATTACAAAATCATGACCGTAACCACTTTACGATTGCTGAAACAGGCTTTGGTACGGGGCTTAACTTTTTAAATACTTGGCAACACTTTGCTGCTTACCTTGATAGGCAGCATGCAGAGCTAGAAGTTCAAAATCAACACGACCTTAGTGGTAAAAAAGCTGACAAAAAAAGTGTTAACCGCCTGCACTTTATCTCTTTTGAAAAGTTTCCTATTAAGCGTGATGATCTCGCCCAAGCACTCAAAGCCTGGCCTAATTTAAATGAATATAGTGAGCAACTGATTGCTCAATACCCTATTAATCTGGCAGGTTGTCATCGCCTTGAATTTGCAGGCGGCAAGCTAATACTCGATCTTTATTTTGGTGACGTGCAAGACAGTATTGATACCATGAGCTACCCAAGCGAAGGGGTTGTTGATGCGTGGTATTTAGATGGCTTTGCACCAAGTAAAAACCCAGATATGTGGCAGCAAAGCTTATTCAACAAGATGCGTGCTATCTCAAGAGCAAACGCCACACTCGCCACTTTCACGGCCGCAGGCTTTGTAAGAAGAGGACTCATCGAAGCGGGCTTTAGCATGAGTAAAGCAAAAGGCTATGGCAAAAAGCGCGAAATGCTGATTGGCGAGCTCACCGAACCTAATGAGCAACAATCAGGGCCTGTGTATTTTGCTCATCAGCAAAGTGAACTGAGTAATGTAGCTGTTATCGGCGGCGGTATTGCCAGTAGCAGTGTACTGTATTCACTGGCAAAAAGAGGCCTAAAAGCCACGCTTTTTTGCCAGGATGAAGCGCTTGCCATGGGCGCTTCACATAATGTGCAAGGAGCTGTTTATCCGCATCTACAAGCGAAGAATTCACCGCACAGTGAAATGTTTGCCCATAGCTTTTTATATGCGATGCGTCTTTACCAGCAATTACTTGATGATGGTTTTGACTACCCTCACCAGTGGTGTGGTGTATTGCAACATGCAGTTAAACAAGGTCTAGCAGATAAACATCAAAACCTTGCCGATAAAGCGCTTTGGCCAGCTGAATTAATGCGTAATGTAAGCGCTGAAGAAGGTGACGAAATTGCCGGCGTGGATACGGGTTATTCAGGTGTATTCTTTGCAAAAGGCGGCTGGGTAAATCCACCAGCTCTGGTTAAAGCACTATTTAATGCCGCAAATTCTTTAAGTGCGACTACCAATAATAAAATGGACAGTCACTTTAATTGCCATATTGAAAAGTTAGAAAAAACCGCTGCTGGCTGGTTATTACACACTAAAGAGCAAACATTCGGACCATTTAGCGATGTAATTAACTGTGCTGGTGAACACAGCGATCAGTTCAGTCAAACTCGCGCTCTGCCCGTTGTGGGTGTGCGCGGCCAAGTCTCGCATGTGCAAGCAAGCGAGCAGTCAAAACGCCTAAAGACCGTGCTTTGCCATAAGGGCTATTTTACCCCTGAATATCAGGGTCATCATTGTATGGGCGCGACCTTTGAAAAAAACTCAAAAAGCCGTGAAGTTAAAGAGCAAGACAACCACACCAATCGCGAACAACTATTAAGTTTTTACACAGACAGCGAGTTTGCAACGACCTTAGGTGAGATAACAGCGGCAAAAGCAGCAGTAAGATGCACCTTCATCGACCATCTACCCATGGCTGGTGAGTGGGCTGAACAAAGTGATTATGTAAGCGCGTTTGCCAATCTTCGCTTAGGTAAGCGATATCAGTACCAAACTTTAACGAAACCTCTGCAAGGCTTGCATGTACTCACTGGCTTTGGTGCAAGAGGCCTGTGCAGTGCCCCTTTATGTGCAGAGCATTTAATTGCTTGTTTAAACAATGAACCAAGACCATTTAGCGAACGCGTGAGTCAAGCTATTCACCCCGCCCGCTTTATTGTACGCGACCTAATTCGTAATAAAATTTAATGATTCGATGGGGCTTTAATTAGCCCCGTTATTTTTCTTGATTACAATTTCGTTTTTAGTTTCCCCTTTAAAAATAAATTCACACCCCAAGGTCTTTACTTACAAAGCAATTAGAAGGAGTTTGATATGAAGACCTTAATCATTGGTGCAACGGGTCAAATAGGTAAAATGACCACCGAAAAAATGCTGGCAAGTGGTCATGACGTGGTGGCTTTGGTTCGAGATAAAAGCAAGCTGAGCACGCTTGAAAGTAGTCATTTAACGATTGTTGAGCAAGACCTCGAAAACGATTTTAGTCGCGCCTTCGAAGGCGTTGAACAAGTTATTTTTAGTGCTGGCTCTGGTGGGTCAACGGGTGCAGATAAAACCTTACTGATTGATTTATGGGCTGCAGTAAAAGCGATTAATTATGCGGTTGATGCCAAAGTTAAGCACTTTATTATAGTCAGTTCAATTGGCGCTGACGCCCCAGATAATATCGAAAGCAGTATAAAACCGTATTTAGTTGCAAAACACATGGCTGATCAACATTTGATCAATAGCGAATTAAACTACAGCATAGTCAGACCCGGCACACTGAAAAATGATGCAGCAACTGGATTATTAACAACTACGCGACCTGCAACCCGCCAAGATGCGGTGATCAACCGTGAAGATGTAGCAGATACCCTGCTATACCTTGCTGAACATACACCGAAAAAACCACAAGTGTTTGAATTATTTAATGGTGATAAGTCAATCGACAGTCTACTGAACGATTGATACCAATTTGCTTAATTAAGTGGTCTATTTTGAGGCAAGAAAACCTTGTTGATAGCAAGGCAAAAATTTCGTTATTTAGTTGTTTAAATCAGAAATTTTTAACGCAGATAGCGACAGGTTTAATCCCTCAAAATGATTAAGTATTATTGCGGATTGGTATGAATACGTATGCATAAGAAATAAGATTGAGAAAGCGCGTAAAGCACTTTAGTTTATTGTTTACATAATAATAACAAAGGTGCTTTATGCGTCATTTTGCTTTTCTTTTTTGCTTTGCTTTTACATCTGCTTGTTATGCCGCACCGGTAAAAGTACAGAGCTACAGTGGCGATACCTCCCTTCCCCACAAATTATTGATCAGCGCCATTGAACGGGCTGGCTTAGATTATGTTCACCCTTACGAAACCAATAAAGATATCTCTAACGCGCGTATCCTAAACGATGTAAAAAACAACCAGCTTGATGTGATGTGGAGCATGACATCAACTCAGTTAGAGCAAGATTATCAGGCCGTTTATATTCCTTTGTTTCGTGGCTTACTTGGCATGCGAGTAGCAATTGTAAAAGCTCAAAACCGCGAGCTGTTTAGCTCGGTAAATAGCTTGCAAGATTTAAAACGCTTCACCGCTGGGCAAGGTAAAACTTGGCCAGATACTAAAATATTAAAAGCGAACCAATTGCCCGTTGTTACCACATTAAAATACCCTAACTTATTCCCTATGCTTGAAGGCGAACGTTTTGATTACTTCCCACGTGGTGTGAATGAGCCTTGGGATGAAATTGCCAACCACTCAGAACTTAACCTTACGGTTGAACCACACTTGGTAATTAAATACACCGCCCCTCTTTACTTTTTCGTCAACAAAAACAATCACACATTACACAAGCAATTAAATGATGCCCTAAAAGAGATGATTGAAGATGGCACATTTAACGCGATGTTTTTGGCAGACAGCCAAGTACAAACGGTTTTATCAAAAGCCAACTTAAGCTCGCGTCGCGTTATTGAGCTAGATAACCCAACGTTATCGTCGAACACACCCAATAAAAATAGCCCTTTGTGGTTTAACCCATTTCAATGAGCGCACAATGAAATCATTAAAATATAAAATGACCTTGGCACTGTCTTTGTGCCTTTTACTTAGCGTGATCTTCGTGATCAGCGCAAACTACCTACTTGCAAAATCGAATCAAACACAACAATGGCAAGAAGACATCACGGCTCTCAATGAGCAAATGCAGGTTATTTTAGCTGAACCGGTATTCTCTTATGATGAGCCGTTAATCAATCAGATTATTAAAGCCTTTTCGCAAAACAAACATGTACATAGCATTTCTGTGACAGATCATCGTAATAAGCCACTTGCCGCTATCACTAAGCAAAGCAATAACGCATCAGTTAGCAAAACTATTGATTTACACTATTTAGATAATTTAATTGGCCATATAAAAATTGGTTACTCACAACAAGCACTGCATAGCACCATTGCTGAGTCGACACGCACCATGTTTATTACCTTGCTGGTCTCTTTTATCGCCTTGGGTGCGGTGATTATTTATATCGTGCGACTGTTAGTGATAAAACCTATCGATAGCGTAAACAGCCTTGTTGATGAAATTGTCAAAGGTGAAGGCGACCTTACAAAACGCATTAGCTATCAATCTAGTGATGAAATTGGCTATTTAGTTGATGGTTTCAATCGATTTATAGCGCAGGTGCAAGAAATCATCACTGAGTTAGGCAGCACAGCCAGCGAGCTTGAAATGATTGCCAGCACAGTAAACGAAGCCTCAGTGCGCTCTAAAAACGAAGCCGAGCTTGAATATAACCGCACAGATTCTGCAACCAATGCGCTTAGTCAGTTAAGTGAGGCAACCAAAGAGATTGCGCAAGGGGCTAATCAAACTGCGCAGCAAACCACCGACGTACATCGCTTATGCCAGCAGGGCGAACAAAACATGAATGCCAATGGCAACATGGTTGACGAATTAGCTGTACAGCTCGACCATACATCAAACGTAGTTAAACAGCTAAACGCCAGCAGTAATGAAATTAGCCAAGTGCTCGATGTTATAAAAAGTATTGCTGAGCAAACCAATTTACTGGCTCTAAATGCTGCTATTGAAGCGGCTCGTGCTGGTGAATCTGGTCGTGGTTTTGCCGTGGTGGCCGATGAAGTAAGAGCGCTTGCTAGTAAAACCTATGATTCAACGTCTGAGATTGAGTCGATTATTGTATCGCTACACAATAATACCTCTGATTGCGTAACAGCAACAGAGCAAAGTAAGTCACTCAGCGATAAAGTGAGCCAAGCGAATCAAAAAAGCCAAGCGGTATTTAAAGATATTGCTAAACAAATCAATACCATTAATCAAATGAACGAGAGCGTTGCAGCAAGTTCTGAAGAGCAAACCAGTGTTACCGCTGATATCTTAAATACTATGCAGCTTATTAACCAAGGCGCTAAGAGCCTATCGCAAGAAGCTCAGCACCTTGATAACACCATAGGCCAACTCAATGAATTAGAACATGGCATCGTTGCTAAACTGGGTTTGTTTAAATATTAAAAGCCATGATCCCCTGCCACGCGAGTTGCAGGGAAAGCACTGTTAACACTAAACGAAAAATCTTTTTAAATTTGTCTGACGAAATGCGGTGCAATAACTTAAGGCCAAGCCAAGTGCCTAATGCACCGCTCATTATCATGAGCATAACCAAAGGCAACCACTGCCAAAATGCAAACCCCACAGCCCCATATAAAATCGCTTTTAAGGTATGTTGCACTGTCATACAGCTTGAAAATGTGGCGGTAAATTTAAGCTTATTATAATTATTTACATATAAGCAGCTGCCAACCAAAGGCCCACTTGCTCCTACAAACATCGAGATAAACGTGGTCCAAAGCCCTGCAAGAACGCGCCATAACTTTGAGGTTTCTCTGAGCTTTGGCGTCACACCCCACAGTAAATAAAGCACAAAGGCAGCGACCACTATTTTCATTAATTCAAGCGGTATTGATGTGACAATCGTTGAGGCAACCAACGCCCCGATGACTCCCCCTAAAGAGAAGTACACAAACATCGACGTATCAATATGTTTAAACGTGAATAAAAAGCGATTTGCGTTCGAGCCTAATTGCACTAAACCATGCACAGGAATAACTAAACTCATAGGTAGTATTGATGCCATGATCACCAGCAGCATTAACCCACCACCTGCACCAAAAGCCGCTGAAATCATTGAAGTAAAGCCCGCAACTACAATGAGCATTATTGTGCTGATCGGACTTAATAAATCTCCACCCAAAAACTGCCAACTGATCAAATCCATTGTTCTGCTTTAAATAATGTGTTTAACCTAAAGCTACCATGACTAATCACTATTAGCGACAAATTGGAAAACCCTTTCGACTAAAAGACCATATCAACCAAAAGAGAAGTGCCCCTAAATTCACGACTGGTCAGACTTGTGGTTTATTTTGTCAAGGCGATGGTATATAACTATGCCCACGACACAATAAAATAAAGGCGTAGCATGACACTGATGAATGTAAGTACACAAGGATCTGTTGCTATTTTAACGATGACAACAGCTGAAAATCGCCACAACCCTGCTTTTGCAGAGGCTTTTTTAACTAGCCTTGACGAAATCGAAAGTAACCCTGAGCACAAAGCACTAGTGATCACTTCAAGCAGCGAAAAATCATGGAGTTTGGGCATAGATACTGATTGGCTTATGCCCGCATTAAAAACACAAAAATTTGCAGAAGTAAGTGGCTTTATGCATTCAATGGATGCTGTATTTAAACGCTTATTACTCTTCCCAATGCCAGTTATTGCAGCGATCAATGGCCACGCTTTTGGTAACGGCGCAATTTTATCGTGCGCTTGTGATTTTAGATTTATGCAAAGCGATCGTGGTTTTTTCTGCTTCCCCGAAGTTGACTTATCAATCCCGTTTTTACCGGGCATGCTCGCCTTTATTAAAAAAGCCATTCCAGACTATCGCTTTAACGAGATGATGCTAACAGGCCGCCGTGTTACCGCAGGCGAACTTGCCACTGATCATGTAATCGAACAAGCCTGCCCAGACAACGAAACTTTATTTAATACCGCCCTAAAATTTGCCAGCCAGTTCGATAAAAAACGTGCTATTTTCGCAGAGCACAAAAAGCGCCTACACAAACATATTATCGACACCATTGATATAGAAAACAAACCGATTATTGATGCTGTTCAGTTGGTTGTTTGATTATAGATTCTGGACTTATTTCGGGGAGTTTTAGAAATAAAACTTTAGACAAGAATAAAAAAGGCCGCTCTGAGAGCAGCCTTTTTCATATTTGGTGGAGCTGGGGGGATTTGAACCCCCGTCCGAAAAGCCTCGACCTTTGGTACTACATGCTTAGTATCGTCTTTTAGTTAACCTTATACAGCTCGGACGAACACGATCTGCAAAGGCGAGGCCGCTTAGTTTTAGCCCTTCAACCCCGGCCAGGGTTTCCGTAGCGAGTCCGTGTAGGGTGACACTTCAGAACCGGGTCCACAGACATACACCGGAGAAGTGCTAGCGGGCTATTATGCCGCTAGAGCGTAGTTATCGTCGTTTGCGATTACTTTAAATTGCGGCTTTTTTACGAGGCCAACCGCACCTCGACATGCACCTCGGGCGTCTTGAATTCCGTCGAATCCTAATCAGCCCCGATTTAGTCATAAGACATAAATCTTAGAATACTTCTCTATCGCCAGCAAAGCTAGTGATGTAGCGGATTGTAGCGGTATTGTATTGGTTTGACAACCTTTTTATCTTTGATTCGAATTTCTTTAGTGGGTTTAGAAGATTCTCACTACGAACTATCTAGTCTACTTATGAAAGGTCATCACATAAAAAACAAATAACGTACCTGCACCCAAAAATACCTGTAACCATTTGAAATACAACAGTTTATTTAAGGTTAAACTTGTATATAATCCAATCTCCAAATAAGGAAGAACTTAAAAAACAATTAAAAAGTAAAAATGGAGATACCTAAACAATGAAAAAGCTAGCTATTGCAACTTTTGTGTCTGCAACATTAACAGCATGTGGCGGAGGGGGAAGCTCAGAGCCTGAAAATAAAAAACCCATTGTTAATAAAGCACCGACAGTCACACTTCAAAGTGAAGGAAGCTACTTAGAACAATCTATTGTATCAATAACAGCGGATGCTACAGACTCTGATGGTTCGATTACTAGCTATACTTGGTCACAAACAGCTGGAGGTGATTTAGGTTTAAGTGGCAAAAGTAGTGAGACCCTAACATTCACAGCACCTACCGTCACATCTAGCACAACTATGAGTTTTGAAGTGACTGTTACAGACAATGATGGGGCTACTGCAAAATCATCTGTAACCTTAACGATTGAACCTGTAAATGAATCTCCTTCTATTTCATTTAATTCTATTGCAGCTGTGAATGAGCAAACAGAAGTAAAATTGTCAGCTAATGCCAATGATGTTGATGGGGAAGTTACCTCAATTTTATGGGAGCAATTATCAGGTTTGAATGTAGATATAGATGACAATACTGCTTCAGAAATAACAATCATCACTCCAACAGTAACAAAGAAAGAAACCTTGACCTTTGCAGTCAGCGCAACGGACAATGAAGGGGCAATAACAACAGAAACCGTCTCTTTAGATGTTTTACCAGTAAATATTTCTCCAACATCTGCTGCTGGAGATGACATCACTGTCAATCCTAATGTTCAAACAACACTATCTGGTTCAGATAGCTTCGACGAAGATGGAAGTATAGTAAGTTACTCTTGGAATCTGTTAACTGAATCTGATTTAACTTTAGTGAATTCAAACTCAGAGCTCTTATCTTTTACTCCAAGCAGTGAACTAGAAGGTGAAACACTTGAGTTTGAGCTTACTGTTTCTGATGACGAAGGTGCATCTCACTCTGATACTGTAAATGTATACATTAATAAACACCCAATAGCTGTTGCTGCTGAATATCAAATCGTTGAAACAGGAGTTGAAGTATCACTCGATGCGACAGCAAGTATGGATGATGGACAAATTGTTGAATACAATTGGACGCAATCCGTAGGTTCAACTGTTGTGCTATCAAGTACCAGCAATATGGCTCCTACTTTTACAGCTAACTTTAATGACGATGAAAAAATTACATTTGAACTAACTGTAACTGATGATATGGGTCTTACGAGTTCGGACTCAGTTGATATTGATGTTGTTAAAATTAATCATTTCGTAAATGATACAGGTGTAAAAGTTAGCGCGACGCAAACTGCTAATGATTCAGAGTGTGTGGTAACAGAAAATAAAGTACATGACTGTGAACAAGGCCGCGATGCAGATACTAGATTATCAAAAATTGGGGCTGGTGATGCTGGATTTGATTATACTAAATTAGACTCAGATGGTAATGAGCTTAGTGCGGAGCAAAGTAGCTGGTCTTGTGTTAGAGATAACCATACAGGATTAGTGTGGGAAGTTAAAACTACAGATGGCGGCACTCAGCATAATATGGATACATATAGATGGGGCGGTAAAGGAGCTAAAGGATTTAACGACGATAGCAAGGAAGGAACATATTATGGAGACTGGGACGCTCTTGTCGATTACGCGAATAACAATTCTTTATGTGGAAAAACAAATTGGAGCATACCTTCCAATGAAGAGTTAAACCAACTTGTTAATAAAGGAAAAAGCAATACATATATCGATACAACATACTTTCCAAATACCGTTAATTGGCATTATTGGAGTGCTACCCCATCTGCTAGTGATAACACTGAAGCATGGTTAGTCGACTTTGGTTCTTCATATAAAGCAAATGATGCTAAATTAGTGCGTACGACTTCAGGCCGCGTAAGACTCGTATCAGGCTCAAAAGTAAATAAAAACTCTTACACAAGTTCAACACACACAGATTCTAGGTATATCATTAGCCAAGATGGAAGCGTCACTGATTTAGATACAGGTCTTATGTGGACTCGTTGCGCCCTTGGCCAAAATTGGGATTTGGAGTCATTGTCATGTGAGGGCGAGATGACTGCTATTTACTGGCATGATTCATTAAATTCTGGAGTTGATTTCACATATGCTGGCCATAGCAATTGGCGACTTCCGAATGTAAATGAATTAAAAACTATATTTGATCACTCCAAAACGAGACCATCAGTTAATACAACTGCATTCCCTGCAATCCCATATGACAGTAGCAATAATTTAAGTTTTTGGACTTCGACTCCTGATCTTACCTCTACGGCAATAAAGTCTCTGTCTATAAACTCTGATGGTGATATCAAATCAGACTTCAGATCATATACAAAAAACTATGTGTTATTAGTCAGAAACCTTCATAACTAGTCATACTAATATAAAGGGGTCAGAATGACCCCTTATATTTTCAACTCCCATAAAAGATCAATCTAAGTAAATTAATTCACCTATCTGGCCTATTCATACTCAAGGTATTAATCGGGAAATTTTTGCTAAGTGCCTTTAGATGCTGAATTTTTAAGCAAGAAAAGTCTCTTTTTATACATATTTTTACATTTAATGCATACATTATCTTAACATAGTACAAAAGTTGTGCTGAAATAGGAAACGTTGTTACCCTTCTCTAAAATAACCTGTAACAACACATAACTATAATAACAGGCAGTTTTTTACAGGGCTTTTCAGATGTCGATGTTTTCATTCGATGAACAAAGTGGCTATGTCTCTTTGTGTGAGCATCCTCGAGATGCGGGTTTTCCTACTACCAGTACTCAGTTAATTGAATTACTTGAGCAGTCTCCTTATGCCAGCTACGAATATATTGATGCTAATATTGGCAAGTTGTTTATACCGAGCAGCCAATATCAAACCCAATCTTTGGTAGTTGCTAAAGCGGTTGATGCTCATTTTGAAGTTAAAGTTGATGCTAAAAACATGGTGGTTGAAGCAAATCTAACAACGGCGCGTGGCGGTCAAATTGTAAGTATGGATATGGCTCAAGAGGTACTTGCAGAAGCAGGTGTTATTAAAGGCATTAGTATGCGCGCCCTCGATACATTCTTAGGCCAACAATTTAAACAACCACCAGGCGCGCATTACAGCGCAATAGTGGCCCATGGCAGAATGCCCAAAGAAGGCACTGATGCTAAATTCGTTCGTTTATGCTCAACAGCACAAGACCGCGTACTGAGCCCACAAGCTACCTCTGGCGGTAAAGTCGATATGCGTAATTTGGGTGCCATTATTACCGTTAAACCTGGCACGCCATTGATGCAAAGAGTTGCTGCAACACCCGGTGAAGATGGCTTTACGGTATTTGGTGATGTAATGCCTGCAAAACCCGGTAAAGACTTCCCCCTTGAGCCATTCGAAGGGACGCGTATTGATCCAAATAATAGTGATATGCTGATTGCCGATGCTAAGGGTGTGCCTGTTGCCCTACCCCGCGGTATGCGAGTTGATGATGTATTGTGTTTTCATCATGTTGATGTAAGTACTGGTCATGTGGAGTTTGATGGCAGTGTCATTATCAGTGGTGATGTAAAAGATGGAATGCGAGTTAAAGCCACGGGTGATATCACCGTATTAGGTTTTGTTGAATCAGCCACAATTGAGAGTAAAAGTGAAGTCACCGTTATGCTAGGGGCTGTTGGTAGAAAACGTGAGAACGTCGAAAATTTTACTTGCAACATAACGGCTTCGCGCACTATTTCTGTTGGTTATGCACAGTACTGCCATATAAAAACAGAGCAAGATTTATTCATCGAGCGCCAAGCCTTACATTGTGATTTAAGCGCTCGCCGCCTAATTCGTGTTGGCAAAGCCAACAATCCGCGAGGCAAAATTATTGGGGGTAATATTTTAGATGCCATGCGAATTGAAACTGGCGAGCTCGGGGCACCATCTGGTACTAAAACACGAGTATTCATTGCTCAGTACTGGCATGATTTACGCCAGAAGCAGCAACAAATTAATGATTTTGAAAAGTTATTAGCAACGAAAGCAGCTGCTTTACAACAAGCGCGAAAAAAAGCCAATAAAATATCAGACCCAGCCCAGCGTGCTCATTATATTAATAAGATCACAGCCAGCGAGCAGCAGATTAAAATAAAATCGGCAAATACAAAGAAAAAGAAACACTTAGTCAAAACTAAGATTGCCCGCTTATTAGCAACAAGTCGTTTAAAAGTGAATGAATTAATGCATCCTGGGGTGGAACTTAAGATTGCGCAAGAGAGTAAACAGTTTTCACGTATTTACCCTCCTAACATGGTGCGGTTTTTTGAGGGTAAAATCACTCAGTCGTTTTAGCGGCTGAGTCTTGCTCTTCTTCTGTTGCTTCAGTTTCAGGCAATGGCCAACCACCTAGTTGTTGCCAGCGGTTTACAATTAAACAAAACAATTCTGCTGTGCGCTCGGTATCATAAAGTGCTGAGTGAGCTTGTTTATTGTCAAACTCAATACCGGCAGTTCTACACGCTTTGGCTAAAACAGTTTGACCTAATGCAAGCCCCGCAAGTGATGTGGTATCAAAGCTAACAAATGGATGAAATGGCGTACGTTTAATTTTACAACGCTCAATTGCTGCATTTAAAAAGCCATGATCAAACGCTGCATTATGGGCCACTACAACTGAACGCTGACAACCTGCTGCTTTTTGTGCCTTACGCACTACTTTGCAGATTTCTTTAATCGCTTCTTCCTCAGGTACAGCGCCACGAAGTGCAGAGAAAGGGTCAATACCATTAAACTCAATGGCTGCTTGTTCGATATTAGCGCCTTCAAATGGCTCAACATGAAAATGCACAGTATGATCAATACTTAACACGCCATCGTCATCCATTTTAAGTACAGATGCAGCAATTTCTAATAACGCATCGGTCTCTTTGTTAAAACCTGCGGTTTCAACATCAATCACAACAGGAAAAAAGCCACGAAAGCGTTTTGCGAAAAGAGTTTGTTCAGTATTTTCCATAGTCTTCTTGGTTTGCCAGTGTAAGCTGGCTATTATGTCAAAAACCACGGCTACTCTGCTAGAGTAAATAGTGTGAAATCGCAGATTCTTACTTAGCTTTTAGGCACATTACTTGCTTTAAAATAATCAGCTAGCCCAGTGTTTAGTGTTCTTATGCTATTAAACACAAAAATTGCCAATTATTTGGCATTGATGATTTGTTGGAGAATTACCGTGATGAAGCTTTCATTACTTCCTTTAAGCCTAGGCCTATTAACCTCAGTTGCAAGTATAAATGCACACGCAGCCATGCGTGAGTATACAGCTAATGCTGACATGTCGAACTGGCAAATGGTTAAAACATCCCGCTTGGAATGCCAATTAAATCATGAAGTTCCTTACTATGGCGAAGCAATTTTCAGCACCAATGCCAGTAAAAATAAAGACGTAAACTTTAACCTTGATATGGTCGTACGCCCAGACAACTACAGTATTGCAGGTCTAAAAGCTGTACCTCCTAGTTGGCGTGCAGGAATGCCTGCTCGCGACTTGGCGAATATGAAGCTATTACGTAAGTTTGATGGCGAGCTTGGCAATAAAACCGCTTGGGAAATGCTTACCGAACTTGAAAAAGGTTATCAACCTACATTTTATTACCAAGACTGGCAAAACAGTGCCGATAAAATTGCCGTTGGCTTATCGAGTGTTAACTTTAAACAAGCATATTGGGCGTTTTTACAATGCCGAGATGCTATGCTGCCATACAGCTTTGAGGATATTTCGTTCACAATCATGAATTATGAACCTAATACCAGCAAGCTAACTAAATCATCGCAAAAACGCTTGGATAAAATTGGCGAGTACTTAAAGTACGACACCAACATTGAATCTATTTCAATATCATCTTACACCGATAGCTACGGTGGTCGCTGGAACAACCTAGAGCTATCGAAAAAACGCGCGAAGGCCATTAAAGATTACATTGTTAGTTTAGGGATTGATGAAAGCAAAGTAGATACCGATGGTTACGGTGAAAAGCGCCATGTCGCCAGCAATGACAACATTTTAGACCGAAACAAAAACCGTCGTTTAGTCATTCAAATTGCAAAAATGTAGTAGCCGCCGTAGCGGCTACTTGCCTTAACTCATTTCTACCGACTTCACGCGTTTAAAGCGCTTTAGCCACTTATCCCCAAACTGAAAAAACGCTAGGCTAACCATAATGATTGTCGCGCCAACAATCAGTGCTTGGTCAATTGGTTCAGCGTTAAGCAAACCACCAATCGCGATTGCAAAACTTGGCGTGATCAAAGTTGTTAACGCTACTGTGCTGGCGTTCAACTTTTGCAAGACATGAAAATAAGCCAGCGCACCTATTAATGAACCAAACACGCCTAAGTAAACAATTGAGTACAGTGACTTTGTACTCCATACTTGGCTATTTAGTTGACCATCTACAAGCAACCAAGTAATAAAAAACAGTGGGGTTACAAATACCAAAGCACCAAATGTTGTAGCCATTGGGTGAATGGCTATTCTTACTCGCTTGATCATCACACCACTTAAGCTAAAAAAGCACACTGCCATAAACACATATAACAGGCCACTTAACTGCTCTACTCCACCTTGAATATGGCGTTGGCTCACTAAAAACAGACCAATTAAGGCACAGCTAAGTGCCGCAAGCTTAATGGCGCTGAACTTAGGCTCGTTCAGAATCTTTTGCGCAAGTAAGCCCGATAAAATCGGTGCAAGGCCAAACATCAATGATATTAAGCCTGAAGGCACAGTTTTAGCAGCCATGTAGCTTAATAACATACCACCAAAAATACCTATGCTTGAATAGCCATAAAGGAATAAAGCACGCCGATGCCAAGGTACTCGAATGTTGGCTACAGCAACGACAAACGAAGCCAACACCAGCCCCACCAGCATGCGTAAAAACACAGCCAGGGTTGGTGCTACCGTTTCACTACTCCAAACAATACCCAGTGGTGTTGTTGACCAAATCACCACCATTAAAAAATATGAGGCTTTAACAGGCACAAGCTTATTCCTTTAAAAAGGCGAAAAAAGCGGAAGAGAATTTAAAAGGGAAATAACCAACCGCTTAGAACGCGGTTAGTAATACTTACTTAATTAACCGCAGCACATAACAGACCACACGACTGACGAAGTCAGGCGCATACAATTGTTTGTTGGTCGTTGGTTTAGCTGCATCATGGTATTTAAAAAGTAAGTTGAAGAAGTTTAAGAATCCGCCTAAATGGTGATTTTGTCAACACTAATACTCATGCTATTTGGCAAAAAGTTCTTTGCTGATTTCAACAGCCTGTTTGCACATGTAAATCATAGGTTACATTTAATTTCTTTGATTTATAACAAAACTATTTAAGTTTTGTTAAACAAGTTATATCTTGCTTGCCTCTCACGAAGTTTAAGGGTCATAAAGTGCTTAAAAATAAAACAATAGGTAGCATGTTAATTGTTGCTGGCACCACCATAGGTGCAGGGATGCTGGCATTGCCTATAGCCTCTGCTGGGCTTGGTTTCACAACAGCGTTATCACTCATCTTTTTAACTTGGGTTTTAATGACCTACACAGCATTACTGATGCTAGAGCTACATCAATATGCCGACAGAGATGCAACCCTCAATACGTTAGCTAAATCATGGTTAGGTAAACGTGGGCAATGGGTGGCAAACTTTTCAGTAATGTTTTTGTTTTACGCATTATGCGCCGCGTATATCGCAGGTGGCGGCGCGCAATTACAAGAAAAGCTCAACAATGGTTTATCGCTTTCTTTAGCGCCACAAGTTGGCTCGGTTATTCTGGCTATTGTGATTGGCACGGTGGTTACACTCGGTACCAGCAAAGTTGATAAGCTTAACCGCGTACTGTTCACGATTAAAGTGTGTGTATTAGCCAGCTTATTTTACATGCTGACGCCTTATGTTCACGGCCAACACTTACTTGAAATGCCGATTGAACAAGGTCTGATTTTATCTGCAATCCCGGTGGTGTTTACCTCGTTTGGTTTTCATGGCTCTATTCCGTCGATTGTGAAATACGTGGGTTTAGATATTAAAACACTTCGTAAAGTAATGGTGGCAGGCGCAGCACTTCCTTTAGTGATTTATATTTTTTGGCAATTACTAAGCCAAGGTATGATGAGTCAAAGCGATTTACTTCAAAGCCAAGGTTTACCTGGGTTTGTTAGCAGTGTCGCTAGCATTGCTCACAGCCCACATGTTGCCACAGCTGTGAACATTTTTGCTGATTTAGCATTAGCTACGTCTTTCTTAGGGGTAAGTTTAGGTTTATTCGACTTTTTTGCTGATGCATTTAAAAAAGGTAATGGCAGTAAAGATCGAATCAAAACCGCCTTGATCACCTTTATTCCACCACTAGGCTTTGCGCTATTCTATCCACAAGGGTTTATCATGGCACTTGGCTACGCCGCCATTGCACTGGTTATCTTAGCGGTGTTTTTACCGGTTGCTATGGTCTATAAGCAACGAAGCAGCAAACCTGATGCGGGTTACCAAGTTAAAGGCGGTAATATTGGTTTAGCACTCGCCGCCCTGTTTGGTGTGCTTATTATTAGTGCTCAAGGTTTACAAATGGCGGGGCTTATTCCAGCTATTGGTTAAACAGCTCATCAAATCGAAAAAAGCACCCTCGGGTGCTTTTTTTGTGTCTGGTTTAAAGTTTAATTAAAACACCATCGCCTTACCACGGCCAGATGCTTCAGAGGCCGCATCTAATTTACCGTCTTTATTAATGATCACATGCATGTCACCAAAATGGCGCTCATCAAGTGTATAACCCATTTTCTCAAGCGCTTTAACAACCTTTGGTTCAAGACCTGTGTGGTATCTAATCACATTTTTAGGCCATAACTGGTGATGAAAGCGTGGGCTGTCTACCACTTGCTCTGCAGTCATATCAAACTCAACCGCATTTAAAATAGACTCATACACAGAGCTAATAATCGTGGTGCCACCCGGAGAGCCAGTTACCATTTTAACTTTATTATCTTGAAGTAGAATGGTCGGTGTCATTGAGCTTAACATACGTTTATGAGGTTGAATTTCGTTAGCTTTGCCTCCAATTGCACCAAATACATTCATCACACCTGGTTTGGCACTGAAGTCGTCCATTTCATCATTCAAAATAAAACCAGCGCCCGATACAACCACACCACTACCAAAGCTAAGGTTTATCGTCGTGGTATTAGCGACTGCATTGCCCCATTTATCAATAATGGAAAAATGCGTTGTTTGCTCGCTTTCATACAAACCTGGTTTGATATTCTCGGTTGTTGAAATGACATCTGGGCGAATTGTACTTGCTCGTTTAGCAAGGTAATCATCTGCAAGTAGAGCTGTTTTTGGCACTTCATAAAAATCTGGGTCACCTAAATATTCAGCTCTATCAGCAAACACGCGTTTACCTACTTCAGCCAAAATATGTACATACGCTGTAGAGTTGTGTTCAAGATTTTCCTTTGGTTTTGCAAGGTCATACATTTTTAGCCACTGTAAAATAGCAATACCACCAGAACTTGGCGGTGGCGATGTGAGCACTTCGTAACCGCGCCAATTGCCTTTGATTGGTGTACGTGATTTAGCTTGATAGGCTTTTAAGTCTTGCTCGTTAATAATACCGCCATGTTGCTTCATAAAATCAGCAATGATCTTTGCAGTCTCACCTTCATAAAAGCCAGCCTTACCTTGATCACGAATACGTTTCAGTGTGGCGGCAAGTTCCGGCTGCTTGAATACCTTGTTTGCTTTGGCATCAGCAAAGTAATCTGCAAAGTTAATGTTGACCGACTTGTTAGCCATGCGCTTAATGTAACGCTCAATGCTGGCGGCTAATTTGGGATGTACCACAAAACCTTGTTCTGCTAACTTAACTGCAGGCTCTAGCAAAGTTTTCCACTCTAAACTGCCGTGCTTTTGATGTGCAAGCCACATACCAGCAACGCTTCCCGGAACACCGCTTGCGTGAATACCGTATACCGACATGTTGTCAATAACATCGCCTTTATCATCAAGGTACATATCGCGATGAGCTGCAGCAGGTGCTGTTTCGCGGTAATCAATAAAATCACCTGTGCCATCTTTTTGGATCAGCATAAAGCCACCACCACCTATATTACCTGCTTCAGGCAGGGTGACAGCTAATACAAATTGTGCAGCTATTGCAGCATCAACAGCGTTACCGCCCTGCTCTAAAATAGCGCGTGCAGTATCACTGCTGTAACTATCTGGCATAGCGACAGCTGCTTGCTTTGCAAAGCTTAACGGATGAAAGAATATCGCGGTAACGATGAATAGATGTGCCGCGTATTTGACTAAATTTGCCATGGTACTTCCTTTTTCTTGATGTTATTTTGACCATTTAGACATGTGTAACCCTTAAGGTCAATTAGTTACGATTAACTTGCCCAAGCTGCTCTTTAAAACACGAATAAAGTACAGCTGGTATGTCGCCATGCTCATCATTATGCATATAATCCTTTACATGAGTTAGACCCAACTTTTCCATCACTTTTATAGACCCTACATTTTCTTTCAATGCAGTCGCTGAAAGCGATTTAACTACAGGGTTCTGACACACCGTATGCGCAACAGCTAGTGCTGCCTCAGATGCATATCCCTTGCCCCAGCTCATTTGCTTAAAGCGCCAACCAATTTCTAAATCGCTGAAATCAGGCTGTTCAAAGAAACCCATAGGTCTTACTAATACCCAACCGATAAAGGTATCGCTGTCGTTGATATTTACTTGCCATAGCCCCCACCCTTTTTGCTCATTTCGATAAGCATTCATACGAGGAATAAATACCTCTTTGATTGTCTCCATACTGCTTACTTTGCCACGAGTTAAATATTTCATTACCTCAGGGTCGTTATCGAGTTCATAAAGTAGATCGGCATCATTTTCATCCATTAACCGAAAACTTAATCGTGCTGTTCTAGCTATATTCATTTTTTATTGCTTATACTGCTTAATAGTTGATTAACCATTAGAGAAAAATATGAACAAATTAGCAAGCTTAGTTTTATTTGGCTGTATTGCCTTAACGGGTTGTGATGATGCAGAGCAAGCCAAAAAAGATGCCAACGAAGCAAAAGATGAAGTAAAGCAGGCGCTAACCGATGCTTGGAGCGATGTAAAAGACGCCACCAATGAGTTTAACGACGACTCGCTGCAAGAGTTACTCGAAGAGAGTAAAAAGATGGGCTTGAGCATGTATGACGACGGTAAAGAAATTGCCTTAGATGCATGGATTGAAAGCAAAGAAGCTGCTGGTGAGCTTTCTGAAAAAACCAAGCAAAAGGCAAAGGAACTTGCTGAAGAATTAAGAGAAGCACGCGAAAAACGCGAGCAAGAGAAAAATAATTAAAAAGAAGGGCAAGTATTTACTTGCCCTTTTTTGTATCAATTAAAGCTCAAATTCTTTTTTGAATTTTAAGCCAAACTCACTGCGGTCATTACTGCGCATTACACCAACAAAACCTGATTGTTGTAAACGACCCACATCGTATACTTCGTTTAACACGTTCTCACCGTAAAGAGTTACTTCAAAGTCACCATTCGGGTTTAAGTAAGAGATATTAAAACCTACTAATTCACGAGAATCAATGTGTTCACTTTGGTTGTAAACTGATTGGCCTTGCATATCGCTACGGTATGAGTAGTTAGCGTTTACAGCAACTGTGCCACCGTTACTTAAATCAATGAAATAAGAAGGTGCGACCATAACAGTCCAGCGTGGTGTAAGTGCTGGTGAATCACCTTTACCAATACCTAATACACCGTCATCAACTTCTGTGATTTCTGAATCTAGGTAACCAATTGCGCTGCGTAGGGTAAAGTCATCAGTGAATGCGATAGTTGTCTCAAGCTCGATACCTTGTGCTTTAGACTCACCCGCATTTTCTACGATAGTAACAAAGCCGCCACCTGCAGTTGGATCTGAGAATGGTAATGCAAGGTCTGTGTAGTCAGTAACAAACACTGCAAGCATCATAGATACGTCTTCATGTACCTGACCTTTTAGGCCTAGCTCATAGTTAATCGCTTTTGTTTCATCGAAAGAAACAAATTGATCAGGGCCACCAAATGGACGCGGTGGGAAACCACCTGTTTGATAACCTTTTTGGATTTGGCCATACACGTTCATGTTATTGCTAAGCTGGTACGATGCATTTAAATCCCATGTTACTGCATCAAAATCTGCACTTACATATTTACGTGCCGCAAAGGTTGGGAACAAAGCATCGGCTTCTTTTTTATCTTTCGAATAACGTAGACCACCACCTACAGTTAAATCGTCGCTTAGATCATAACTTGCATTAATATAAGCCGCGTATGAGTTAGTCTCTTGATTAATATCAAAGTAACCGTAATCACCAAACGACGCTGTAGTACCATCATTCAGAAAGCCATCTGGTGTATTAAACGGGCTAAATACAAACGGACCAGAGCTTGTGAAACCATCTTCATTAAAGAAGTATAAGCCAGATACAAAATCCATATTATCAAAACTACCGTTTAATTGGATTTCGAATGAATATTGATCTGCGCCGCCTTCTTCAGGGAATTCAGATAAGTTAAGAGCAACAGCGTCATCATCCAGACCACCTTCATACTCTGAGCTACGGTAGCTGGTAATGAACTTAGCTGTGTAAGTATTATTTATGTCCCAATCAGCAGTTAATGAAGTACCCCAGCCTGAATAAGCCGTCGACTCAATACCCGCTACCGTTGATGCTAAATCATCAGGATCGCTTGGTAACATGTCTTCTGTTAGTAATGGGAAATCACCATTGAATGGGTCATTCGGATCCAGTGGCGCGGTTAATTCAATTGTATATGGCGATTGGCCTGACTCGTTATCAACACCATCAACAGAGAACACAAAAGATAAATCGCTGTTTGCTTGCCATTTAAGCGCCATACGACCGCTTAGTTCTTGCTCTTCACCAATTTCTTTTTCTGGGTTAGCAAGGTTAATCGCTTCACCTACACCATCGCGTTGCTTATAAGACACGCTTGCAGACATGCTTACAGTGTCGGTAAGGCTGTTATTAAAGTAAACGTCACCGGCTAAACGACCACGGCTACCTACTTTTGCCGTTGTCGTTACAATGCCTTCGTCACCAGGTTGCTTAGTAATAATATTTACTGCACCACCTAACGTGTTACGACCATACAAGGTACCTTGTGGACCACGTAATACCTCTACACGCTCAACATTTGGTAATGATAAGTTTGAGCCCATTTGACGGCCTAGGTAAACACCATCTAAGTAAACACCTACACCCGGATCAGTTGTGATCACGTGGTCTTGTAAACCAATACCACGAATAAATACAGATGCATGAGCCGCATTACCTACACCATAACGAGTGATGTTTAGGTTAGGTACGTATTTACCAATGTCTTCTAGGTTGCTCATGTTCGCTTTATCAATCAGGTTTTCGCCGATTGATGTCACTGCAGTTGGCGACTCAAAAATGCTTTCTGTACGCTTACGCGCTGTTACTTCGATTTTTTCAAAAGCATCTTGTTTAGCAGTGGTTTTTTCTTGCTCAGCAAAAGCTGAAGTAGATAATGCAGCAACAATAGCTACAGTTAACTGTGAGAGGTGACGTAATTTCAATTAAAACTCCAAAGGATACCGTGTGTGTGTATTTTTACCCGTAAATTTCAGGCATAAAAAAAGACGCTTAGGTATAAGCATCTTTCCTCTGGAGGGGTATTATATGTCAGTTTTGTGAAAATATGTATATTTTTTTAATTTTTATCAAAAATTGTATAAATAAACCACATTAACATCTTATTTCACAATTATAAGTCATCGCAGTCTTTGCAAATAGTAAATAAAAATAAATGTTTAGTTTTGTTTTAGTTCAAGAACCTAACTCCGTAACACAATTTAAATGAACAAACATGAAGCAACCTTTACTAATATTCATATAAATAACGACAATTTTCAGAAATTTCTCGCCTTGTAGGAGGTACTTTCTTCGGCTAATGTTTAATTAAATACTCCAAAGCAATCAAAAGCTAACTAAACATTAATTTGCTCAACATTTTCCTATGTTGGCATTCCATTATTTAAAAGTAATAATCAGGAACACAAATTACTTGTTATCATTTAGCGGTAGTTATTGACGTGAATATGGATTTTCTAATTAATAAAAACGCGGATGATTCTGTATCATCTGTTTTAATTCATCCTTACTGTGTTGCAAGCGATGATAAAACTCTACTACTCAATTACGACTCTTTAGACACTTTGACTAATCGTGAATTAATAAGTGAGTTTATGAAAGCTCATGGATATCATCATCTAGTTATTTTTAACATGCCCCATAGAGCTGACGTTCTATCTCTTAAAGACTGGCCAAAATTGAAAGGACTATTTTATAAAAACACCAAAACAGATATTTTTGAACAAGGACTGCAAGAAATTAAAAAGGGTTCGCTGTGGTTTCCAAGAACAGTCAGTGATAAATGGATGAGAGAAATGCTGGAAACTGAGCAAAAAAATCAAATCCGATCAAATAACTTAACGTTTAAAGAATCTAAAGTACTTCATTTGCTCTCCTCTGGCGCAACATGCCATCAAATAGCTGATACGTTGTTCATTAGTGAAGCAACTGTTCGAGTTCACCTGCACAAGATATACCAAAAGATTAATGTTAAAAATAAACAAAAAGCTCTACAGTGGTGCAAGAGGAATATTAATAAGATCAATAAGCTTGCAGGCTAATCTGCAGGCGAATTGTACCCCTGTACTGCCGATGAACCACCTTCAACATCCTAACCATTTTGATTAGATGGTAACCTGCACTTAAGCTATGACTGGGTGATTAATTTTCAAAATCAATATTAACTCGCTAACACAGATAATAATTAACTTATTGCTTTTATGATGAATTCTTATTAAGAGGCTAAATACATTCAAACGATGACTTTCAACTGATTTATATAAAACAGTTAATAAGACTAAAAACACAATTATAAAAATAGTGGCAAAGCATCAAAATGAGGTCATTAAATAACTGTTTTTTGATTGAATAACAAACAAATAATGGTCAATGCTTTTATTTGACCCTATTTTGCAAGGAGCAAATTTTGAAATTACCCACTCCCTTACGAACTGCGATTTTATTGGCTGTTTCAGCGGTTTCCTTGGTAGGTTGCCAGCTTACCTCAAGCGAACTTCCCGCAATCAGTGATTCAGGAACAAAAAACTCAGGTCACGTTGTCTGGCACGATTTAATCACCCCCAATTTGGCTCAATCTCAAGCATTTTACGCCAGCGTGTTTGGTTGGCAGTTTAAAGAAGTTAACGACAACTATACACTAGCATCACTAGAGGGTAAGTTAATTGCAGGCATTGCTGAACTCGATAATAAGCAAAATGCCAGCCATTGGCTGAGCCTTATCAGTAGCAAAGATATAGCTGCTGTCAGTGAAAAAACTATCAAAGCCGGAGGTAAAGTCTTAGTAAGCAGTACCGAAATTAAAGGTCGTGGCACTATTGCTGTATTAGAAGACCCACAAGGGGCTGTATTTTCGCTGATCAATACAGTTAATGGTGACCCAGAAACTCAGCAAACTGATAACGGCTGGATTTGGCAAGAAGTATGGAGTGATAACCCAGATCAAAGCAAAGCCTTTTATCAATCACTTGACAGTTATTCAGCACAAAGTAAACCACTTAACAATGGCAATTACAGTTACTTAGCTTTAAATGGCACACCTGCTATTGGCTTTGTAAAAAAACCAGATGCCGAGATTGGTAACACATGGGTAAATTACATCAAAGTAGCTGATGTTGATGCGACCCTATTAAAAGTAACCGCCGCAGGCGGCATAGTTCTGATGGCACCAAATGACAAAGTCCGTAATGGCAGCGTCGCAATTATTCGTGATCCAGCGGGTGCTGGTATTGTAATTCAGGAGCAAATGTAATGAATAAAAAAATGATTCGCTTAGCTGCTCTTGCGGCTGCACTGTTAGCTTTAAACGCCTGCACCCCCTATGCAAGCCTAGATATTAATGCGCCGTTTAAAGTAGGCCCTGTATATGTTAATCCGAGCATTGGTATTGGCGGTACACTTTAATAAATTATAGGGCTCTGCGTTTTAAACAAAGCGCCCTATTCATTAATGTTTTACTTTTAAGCGCTGAACCTGTGTAAGCACATCTTCAGCCTTAGCGCCTAAGTAAACGTAAATAGCAAGAGCAATCAAAAGTCCAACTACAGCAAACATCATCAAAACAGCGGGTATAACATACTCTGTTTGCCCTAGTGCTGCTTTAAACATGGTAAGCAAAGCTTCTATTGATACCGCAATCAGTATTGTTGAGATAAAGCGTGTAATCGTGCGTCTTGTCGAGCTGTGACGAAAAATATCCTTATGCATAAGAATTTCTTCTTCCAGTATAGTTTTCCCTAAATCGAAAATAGCCAAAGCTAAAGTAACAAAGATAATAATAGTAAATGGCTTAAGAGGATCTGACTGCATATCTTCATTCAAGACTAAATCCACCATACCAGCAAACACCTTATATAACAGATAAATTACCAAACAAAACAAACAGCCAACAATCAGACCATAACCAACCCTGAAGTAAGGTGTCATTCTTGCTCTCTTAATATCTCCCATAATAAATTCGATTAACTCAGTTAAGCACACATCAATTACCAAAAATTGCTGTTTACCTTTTTCGGAAGGAATCATTTTAATAACTGAAATACATAAATGCTTTGTTGCTGTCGAAATATACGGCGAAGTAAAATGGGGATCAGGCGAAGCTGAAGCAAGTAAGAAATAAGGCCGAGCGCTTAAGTCCTGACCAGCCCCTACATGCGCGAGTTTTTTCTTATATTGACGTTTAAAACAAACATTATAACCCTGCTGAATACCTTGTTGATTCAAGCAATATTGTAATTCTAGAAATGGATATTGATTGACTAGCTGCTGATATTCTTGCTTGTTAGTTAAAGATGCCTGAACGCTTGCCAGTATTGAGAGCAGTAAATTATGAATAAGCACTTGTTGCTCTTCATAGCGTTCTATAGCACTTAAATAACTCATTCTTGCCATTTTGCTTCCTTAGAGTAATAGACACACTAAGCTAAGCAAGGAAGGCTCCAAATTTGTAACGCCTTGATAATCAGTTGATTGGAGGATTTGAAGATTTAAAAATAATGATCAAGGCACTATAAAAGTGCAGAGTATAATTAAAAAGCACTAAAACGAAAAAAGCCGTAACTTATTAAGTTACGGCTTTTTAATTTTGGTGCGGATGGGGGGACTTGAACCCCCACGGCCGAAGCCACCACCCCCTCAAGATGGCGTGTCTACCAATTCCACCACATCCGCATACAATTCTGTATGTTGTTAAGCTTGTTGTTTACTTGAGGAATGAAAACTACTTAACAATAATTAGTAAAAACTAATTAGTTAGGTACGTCAGACGCTTTTTCTTCTGTCACAGGCACATCAGTTTGTGCTGGTGTTACAGTTTCAACAGCTGGCGCAGCCTCTAGGTTTTCCCACTCATCAGTCTTTTTAATTTGACCTGCAGTAAGGTTGCCCAGAACAATACTTAGTACGAAGAAGATCGTCGCTAAGATTGTTGTTGTTTTAGTCATGAAGTTACCAGCACCTGATGAGCCAAACACAGTTGCAGAAGCACCTGCACCAAATGATGAACCCATATCAGCGCCTTTACCTTGTTGGATTAAAACCATACCAACTAATGCTAAAGCAACGATTAAATAAACTACTAATAAAATTTCGTACATCTTATACGGTCCCTTTTGCACTTTCACAGATAGCAGTAAACGAATCTGCTTTAAGACTCGCGCCGCCAATAAGGCCACCGTCTATATCTGGTTGTGCAAATAATAATTCGCTATTTTTTTCATTCACGCTACCACCATATAAGATGGTTAGTTGCTGTGCTATTTCGCTATCCGAAGAAGCAATTTTCTCACGAATAAACTTATGTACAGCTTGCGCTTGCTCAGGAGAGGCAGTCTTACCTGTGCCAATGGCCCAAACGGGCTCGTATGCTACCACAGAATTCTTCAGTGCTGCTACACCTAATTTGCTAATTACAGCATCAATTTGTGCTGCAACCACTAATTCAGTTTCATTTGCTTCACGTTGCTGTTCACTTTCACCAACACACAGAATAGGTGTTAAGCCAACTTGCTGCGCTCGTGCAAACTTATCTGCAACAACGTCATCTGACTCACCATATATGCTACGACGTTCAGAGTGACCAACAAGTGTAAAAGTTGCGCCTAAGTCTTTTACTAACTGGGCATCTACTTCACCAGTAAACGCACCAGCATGATTTTCAGAGACTGTTTGCGAACCAAAAGTTACGTTTTGTTGCTGCAAAGAACTCAACAATGGGAATGGTGGAAACACCACTACATCCAGTTCATCCGATTGAACATTTTTGATAGCAGTTGATAACTGTTCAACAAGCTCTAAAGAGCCGTTCATTTTCCAATTACCTGCGACCATCGGCTTACGTGTTGCCATTATTCCACTCCACATTAGAAAGCGGGCAAGATACTAACTCGACTTGCCCAAAGTTACAAGAGGTTATTGTTATGCCTCGGTTTGTTTGCTCACAGTTTCGACAACTTCGGCAATTTTGCGTGCGCTATCAAGAACAACCTTTTCCTGTTCAGCTTCAACCATTACTCGTACAACTGGCTCAGTCCCTGATTTACGCAGTAATACACGACCTGTATCACCTAACTGCTCTTCAACCTGTGCAACCATATCAACGACAGCTTGATCTTGCGTTGGATCAGTGCCTTGTGGGTAACGCACATTGATCATTTTCATTGGGTACTTTGTAAAACCAGCCCCTAAGTCTTGCAATGTTTTATTCTGAGCAACCATCGCAGCCAACACTTGTAAGCTTGAAATAATGCCATCACCCGTGCTAATTAAATCAAGGTTTAATACGTGACCTGAGCTTTCACCACCGATTTTCCAACCATTTTCTTGCAATAACTCCATTACATAACGGTCACCTACTTTACTGCGAGCAAAACCAATGCCACGTGCTTTTAAGGCATTTTCAAGACCCATGTTTGACATAACAGTACCAACAACACCACCACCTAACATATCGTCGTTGGCTGCTTGACAAGCAATGATATAAACAATGTCATCACCATCAAAAATTCGCCCATTATGGTCAACCATCATTACACGGTCACCGTCACCATCGTAAGCAATACCTACATCAGCATTGTGCTCAAGAACTTTACGTTTTAGGGTTTCAACGTGAGTTGCACCACATTCAAGGTTAATATTTACACCATTTGGCTCACAAGCATGACAGATAACCTCAGCACCTAACTCACGCATTACTGAAGGAGCAATGTGATAGGTAGCACCATTTGCGCAATCAAGAACGATTTTTAAACCTTCAAGTGATAAACCTTGCGGGAATTGGCTTTTACAAAACTCAATGTAACGGCCATCTGCCGTTTCTAAACGACGTGCTTTACCAAGTTTATCAGAGGCAACACAGGTCATTGGTTCGTCCATCATAGCTTCAATTTCAAGCTCAACTTCATCTGGTAGTTTTAAACCTCTGCTTGAAAAGAACTTAATACCATTATCGTGGTAAGGGTTATGAGATGCACTAATTACAATCCCCGCTTCGGCGCGGAAAGTTTGTGTAAGATACGCCACCGCGGGAGTCGGCATAGGGCCCAATAATACAACATCGATGCCAGCAGCTATTAAACCGGCTTCAAGTGATGTTTCGAGCATATAGCCAGAAATACGGGTATCTTTACCAATAATAACCTTTTTCGTCCCTATTTTTGATAATACGCGACCTGCTGCCCAGCCTAACTTCAATGCAAATTCAGGAGTGATTGGAAACTCACCAACCATACCGCGAACACCATCCGTGCCAAAATACTTTCTTGTTTTACTCATTTGTAATTCCTTTCGTGCATGCTTGCCAAACGCTAAGCACATCAACTGTTTCTTGTACGTCATGAACGCGGATAATTTTCGCACCATTTTGTGCTGCAATCAGCGCACCAGCTAAGCTTCCCGCCAAGCGTTCATGTGTTTCTCTATTTAATAAATTACCGATCATCGATTTACGAGATAACCCCGCGAGAACCGGTAACTTGAATTGATTAAATACATCAAACTTATTTAAGATTTCGTAATTATGAGCCAGTGTTTTACCAAAACCAAAACCTGGGTCTAAAATAATACGCTGTTGCTGAATACCCGCTTGCTCACATTTGGCTAAACGCTCTGCAAAGAACTCATTAATATCAGTAAACAAATCATCATAGTGTGGGTTACTTTGCATAGTGCGAGGCTGACCTTGCATGTGCATTAAGCAAATTGCCACCTCAGGGTATTGAGCTAAGACCTCAATAGCCCCAGGTTCTTGCAATGCTCTAACATCATTAATGATGTCAGCACCAGCAATAATCGCTTGGCGCATGACTTCACTTTTACTGGTATCAATGGAAATAATGCAGTCGCTAGTTTTTCTAAGTGCTTTGACTAAAGGTATAACTCGCTCAAGCTCATCTTCAAGAGATACATCTGGAGCCCCTGGACGTGTTGACTCGCCGCCAATATCTATTATTTTTGCACCTTGGTTTAATAATATTTGAGCTTGCTTGACAGCGCTGTCTAATTGGCAGTAGCTGCCACCATCAGAAAATGAATCAGGAGTGACATTTAAAATCCCCATCACGACAGGGGAATCGAGGTGTAAAATACGACCTCGGGGTAATTTAAGAGCGGTCATTTTTACCTTCAAATCTTCCATGCATTTGCTCTACTAACAAAGAGCCAATTTAATGCTAAAAAAAAACCCCGGCATCCGGGGTTTTTGCTGTGTATATTTTAACGATTATTCAGCTTTGTCATCAAGGCTTGTTTCATCCTTTTTTACTGAATCATCCGCTTTTGTCTCATTGGCTACAGGCTCTGCTTTTGCTGTAGGCTTTTTATCATCTGAACGACGGTCATGAACATCACGCGGCTCTCGTACAGGCTGACGTGCCATTAAGTCATCAATTTGACCGGCATCAATCGTTTCGTACTTCATTAGTGCATCTTTCATTGCATGTAAGATATCAATGTTATCTTTAAGGATTTGCTCTGCACGTTGATAGTTACGATCTGAGAATAAACGAACTTCTGTGTCGATCACTTTTGCTGTTTCATCAGACATGCTCATAGAACGGCTACCGCCGCCACCCATGTACATTTCGTTTTGATCTTCAGCATAAAGTAACGGACCAAGTTTCTCACTTAGACCCCATTGGGTAACCATTTTACGAGCAATATCTGTTGCACGTTCAATATCGTTACTTGCACCGGTTGTAACTTTGTCTTCACCATAAATTAGCGCTTCGGCGATACGACCACCATAAAGGCTAGAAATCATTGACTCTAATAGCTCTTTTGAGTGGCTCACACGATCTTGCTCTGGCAAGTACATAGTAACACCTAGCGCACGTCCACGAGGAATGATAGACACTTTATAAACCGGATCGTGTTCAGGTACCATGCGACCAACAATCGCGTGACCCGCTTCATGGTAAGCAGTCATTTCTTTTTCTTGCTCACTCATCACCATGGTCTTACGCTCTGCGCCCATCATGATTTTATCTTTTGCGGCATCAAATTCAGCCATGCTTACTACGCGCTTGTTACCACGAGCTGCATATAATGCTGCTTCGTTAACTAAGTTTGCAAGGTCTGCACCAGAAAAACCTGGCGTACCACGTGCAATAACAGCGGCTTCTACGTTGTCACCTAAAGGCACTTTACGCATATGAACTTTAAGGATTTGTTCACGGCCACGAATGTCAGGAAGACCAACAACAACTTGGCGGTCAAAACGGCCAGGACGTAATAACGCAGGGTCTAATACATCTGGGCGGTTAGTTGCAGCAATAACGATAATACCTTCGTTACCTTCAAAGCCGTCCATTTCAACCAGCATTTGGTTCAGTGTTTGCTCACGCTCGTCGTGACCACCACCCATGCCAGCACCACGTTTACGGCCTACTGCATCGATTTCATCAATGAAGATGATGCAAGGTGCTGCTTTTTTAGCTTGTTCGAACATATCACGTACACGTGATGCACCAACACCAACAAACATTTCTACGAAATCAGAACCTGAAATTGTGAAAAACGGCACTTTAGCTTCACCTGCAACGGCTTTAGCAAGTAACGTTTTACCCGTACCAGGAGGACCAACCATCAACACGCCTTTCGGGATGCTGCCACCAAGCTTTTGGAATTTTGATGGGTCACGCAAGAAGTCAACTAACTCAGTCACATCTTCTTTCGCTTCGTCACAACCCGCTACGTCAGCAAAAGTCGTTTTAACTTGGTCTTCGCTCATCAGGCGCGCTTTGCTCTTACCAAAAGACATCGCACCTTTACCGCCACCGCCTTGCATTTGACGCATGAAGAAAATCCATACACCAATAAGCAGTAACATTGGGAACCAAGAGATTAAAATGCTGGCGAGGAATGACTGCTCTTCAGGCTTAACGCCTTTAACATTAACATTGCTTTTTAAAAGATCATTCAAGATGTCTTTATCATACATAGGCATGATGGTTTGAAAGCGTTCACCGTTTGTTTTGGTACCTGTAATAGTACCCGTTGTGCTTTCAATTGAGACTTCTTGGATAGCGCCACTACGAGCGTCGCTAACAAATTGAGTGTAACTTGTTTGGCGATCAGCCTGATCACCACCATTAAAGCTCTGAAACACTGACATTAGCACTACTGCAATGACCAGCCAGAGTATTAGATTTTTCGCCATATCGCTCAAGGAGTTAACCTCTTGTATCCAATTAATTTAAATTCAACTTAACGCAGCACAACTGTACTACAGTTTGTAGCCTGTCGCCACTATATAAACTTCCCGAGAACGGGCGCGTGATGCATCAGGCTTTCTAATTTTCACCGCTTTAAAGCTATTACGTACTTCCTGCAAGTATTGATCAAATCCTTCACCTTGGAAGACTTTGACACAAAATGCGCCATTTTTCTTTAAAACTTGGTGGCACATATCTAATGCCAACTCAACTAAGTACATACTACCAGCTTGGTCAACAGATGTATTGCCGCTCATATTTGGCGCCATATCAGAAAAAACAACATCCACGTTTTTTCCATCAATGCGTGTCAATAGAGCATCAAGCACCGCTTCTTCACGAAAGTCACCTTGTAAAAAGTCAACACCTGCCAGCGAGTCCATAGGTAAAATATCACAAGCAATAACTTGGCCTTTGTCACCTACCTTTTCCGCTAAATATTGCGACCAACTACCTGGTGCAGCACCTAAATCAACCACAGCCATCGATGGTTTAATTAATTTATCTTTGTTCTGAATTTCGTCTAATTTGAAAACCGCACGAGAACGCCAGCCTTTCTTTTGCGCTTCGTGAACATAAGGATCGTCGAAATGTTCCTTCAGCCAACGCTTAGAACTGGCTGAATGTTTTTTATTTGCCATAAATTAATACGTAACTAATTAGTAATATTCTCTAGATGGCGTTAGAATACCCTTAATTCAAGCCATATTCAGCAAAATTTGTATCATGATGAAATTATCGAACAAACAAAAGCAGTTTTTAAAAGGCCAAGCGCACAGTTTAAAACCTGTTGTATTACTTGGTGCAAACGGGTTAACCGAAGGCGTTTTAGTTGAAATTGAAAGCGCTCTAGATATTCATGAGCTAATCAAAGTTAAAGTTCCTACTGACGAACGTGAAACTAAGACATTGATTTTTGATGCTATTGTTCGCGAGACAGGCGCAACAAAACTACAAACAATTGGCCACACAATTGTGTTGTATCGCCAAAGCGAAGAGAAAAAGATTCAATTACCACGCGGTTAATCTAACCCGAGGAAATCTTGAATCATGGAAAAGCCAGCAAAAATGCTGGCTTTTTTGTAGGCAAAAAAATTTTGCATTAATTTGTAACTAAACTTTTTTACCTAGGTTATTTTTGCTCACGAGTGTATTTCAGTACCCGATTGATAAACTCCGTGGTTAACTCATTAATTAACCCGGTTTCAGCATTGAGAACTAAGCTAAACCCTATGTTCAGATGTGGAAACACAACAATATCGCTGCGATAACCTTGCACCCAGCCACTATGGTAATACAGCAGTTCATCATCATAGTTATATACACGCCAACCCAACCCATAATAAGCATCTTTGACATGACTACGCCAAACTCTACGACGAGTTTCCTTTTTAGTATGTGTATAAGGGCGTGTTTGCTTAATAAGTGCTTTTAGAGGTAACACGTCAGGATACTGCCCTAACTGCGCATTCAACCAAATAGCCATATCATTTGCGCTGGCATTGACACCTGCAGCGGCAGGTACCTTATAATAGTTTTTCTTTAATCGTGAAGTATACCAACGCTTTCTTCCACGAACATGAGGGTGAGCATAATTATCATCTCTTACCATCCCCTCAAAACCAACACTGGCATCCACCATTTTCAAGGGAGCAAATATATACTCTGAAATCCAGTGCGAGTAATCCATCTGTGTTGATTGATAAATTACAGAATCAATCAAGCTAAACATCACATTTTGATAACCGTAGCACTCGCTTGGTTTACAGATAGGTTCAACAGTCAATAACCGCTCAACAATGTCTGGGTAGCTCATACGCGACTCAATAAGGTTATCGTATGCATTAGGTACTAAGCCACTTGAGTGACTAAGGATGTGATAGATTTTTAAGTCATCTTTATAAGCTGTATTAGAAAAAGCAGGAATAAACTTACTTATTGGGTCGTCAATATTAAACTCACCTTGTGCTGCAAGTTTTGCGGTCAACGAGCCGGCAAAAGTTTTTGATACTGACGCTAATCGAAAACGTGTGTGTTTATCAACTTTGCGACCTTTTTCTATTTTTGTTCGCCCAATACCACGAATAAAATCTTCATTACCAATATTTACAATCGCCAATGAACCACCTGGGATCCCTTTGCTTTTTAGTTTTCGGGTTAGGTGTTTATTATAGTCAGCAACGAAACTTTGCCACTGTTTGTCACTCGAAGTAGCTTCACCACTCACCACAAGCAGTAATAAAGAAAAAAGAAAAAGAATTAAAGATGAGCTGTACTTCATTATTTATTTTTTTAAGTCTGTTTGGGAAGTTTCTCATAACATAATATCATGAACTTTTGCCTCGACTAACGTACAATACGCTTAATCTTAACTTTTTATGGGTAGACTATTTTTCATGCGCTTACTTGTGGTTTTGTTTTTTACTTTAATTTCAGTTGGTTGTGCTCTAAAACCTGAACCAGCTCCGTTACTTTCAATGCCTAAGAAACCAAGCTTACAAAGCCAACGCTTTCAAGTTGAGTACCAAACAGAGCATGCTGCGCCTAAAGTAAAGTCAGTACAATTACCTGCACATGTGGTTAGTACACATCAAACTGTTGTCATTGTTGCTGATAAAACCAGTGTAACAGATACGCTTTACGCGCAGCTGGCCGAAGCACTCACAGCAAAGCAATTAAAGGTTGTAGAAGAAGGTGCACAAGCAGACTATACCCTTTCAATTCACCAGCTTGATCTTGAATTGATTGAAGACACAGAATACCAATTGGTAAAACCTGAAAAGCCATTGCCTTTATTTGATGAAGTAGCAAAACAGTTCCCGGTTCAAAAGTGTGCAACTATTTTAGGCCAAGTGAGTATGCGTCTGACTCATAAAAAAACCGGTGATGTTGTTTGGTTCGCAAAATCATCGATTGATAGTGCAAGTTTTCATCGTGAGCCACTTATCTATAGTTTTGAACAGCAACAGTTAATAAAGAATGAACTTGAAGTAGCGAGTTTTGTGCACGAGCAAAACTCAGAACAAGCTCGAATGGAGCGTATTAATAAAGAAGTCACTATTCCTGCTTATCAGACCTTCACACAAGTGAACGCGTTTAAAAAAGAGCAAGGCCCGTGTAACCGTACAGAAATTAGCGCTCTAACACCTATGATGCAGTACTACTTGAGCAGTATTTTAATCGATAAAATTAAAGTTCAGTAAAACTCATTAGCTGTTTGCCTACCCATAGGCAAACAGCGCCCTCCTTGAATTTGCAACACTTTCTTACACTTCCAATTCCTACTAATACATTTTTTTACAGATTACAGGAACTCCTTAACAATATACTATAAGCTATTACCCTTTCTAACAGACAAGGAAGCAACGTTGCGAGCTCATAGTGCCCTATTATTGATATGTTTAACCCTGCTTAGTACCACAAGCCGAGCTAGTAATCGCTATTATGCAGATAATACTTTAGAACCAAGCCAAGGTTTTGCATGGGACTGGGGCATAGGTCTAGGTTACTACATTGAAGATTCTTACCTTGTTGGCATGGATTCATACAATGATGGTATAGAGCCAGATGTTCACCTCGCCGTTTCTTACGACCGTTTTTATCTTGATTACGATCAGAGCCAACTCAGTGGTGGTTTAACACTCGGTTACAGTGTTATCGATAAATTTGAATGGGGCTTAGATATTGTTGGCACGAACATTCAATCTGGATTTGATGAAACAGGCTTAAATATTTATGGTAACGAAGTAATTAAAGAGCTTGAAGGGATCAGAACACGCGACTACGACTTTGATGTAGGTCTTCGCCTATCACGTCGCTTTGAAAACTCGCAAATATCATTTGAATACCTGCATGATATTTCAGGTGCACATAATGGTTGGGTAATGAATTCATTTTTTAGTCAAATTATCCCTTGGCGAAATTGGGAATTTCGCTCAGGCGTTGGCTTGAGTGCCTATTCAAATGACTTTACAGATTATTACTTTGGCATTTCAGACGCAGAAGCATTGGATACACGCCCAGCATATAACCCAGATACCTCTTACAGCCTTATTTTTGAATTTCACGCAGAATACCCCATCAATAGGCACTGGGTATTTTTAACTGGCTGGCTATCAACTTGGTTTTCAAATGATATCCACCAAAGCCCTATTATCTCTCAAGAATATCAGCATAAAGCCAAGGTAGGCGTGCGTTATGTTTTCTAAGTATTACTTGTGCTTTATCTTCTTGGTGTCAGGGCCCTTATTCGCCAAGCAGCAGTTAGAAGCTGATCAGACAACCGAAAGTGCACTAGTTGCACTACCAGATACCTGTGTAGCGCTGCGTGAAGGCAGAAATTGTTATGCCGAAGTTGATATTACATGGCACCAGCAGCAAGTTGGTAATTACTGCTTACGTAACGCACAAAGCAAGCACATAATGCAATGCTGGTTAATGCAACAAAAGGGCTTATTTAGATACCAATTTGATTCAGCAGAAACCATAGGCTTTGAACTTATAAGTAGTGATAACGGTAAGGTTGTTGCAAGCACTGAAATACAATTACAGTGGGTCTATCAAAATCGTCAGAAGAAACGTCGTTGGCGACTGTTCTAAGCAGGAGTAAAAAATGGAACATTACGGAACTATCTTATTAGTAGAAGATGATATCTCGCTCGCCAACTGGGTTGCGGAATACTTAATTGAGCAAGGCTATCAAACGACTATATGCCAACGCGGTGACCTAGTAGTTGAGCAAGTACGTAAAACAAACCCAGACTTAGTGTTGTTAGATATTATGCTACCAGGTCAAGACGGTATTAGTGTGTGTCGCGATTTAAGGCATTTTTATCAAGCTCCGATTATTATGCTAACTGCACGTGATGATGAAATGGATGAAGTTATAGGCCTCGAAGTGGGTGCCAGCGACTATATGATGAAACCAGTTCGCCCTCGCGCTTTATTAGCACGTATTAAAGCTGCACTTCGTTCTAAAACCGACACGCATGAAGCTGCAAACTCTGAGCTTATAAGTGTTGGTAAATTATCAATTAACACTGAATCACGCACGGTTTACTTGGCTAACGACGAGGTACATATTTCAAGCGCTGAATATTTACTGCTAAACTATTTAGCAAGCAATGCAGGTCAGGTGGTATCTCGTGATGCGGTGTTTAAGGCAACGAAAGGCCGAGAGTATGATGGCTTGGACAGAAGTGTAGATGTACTCATTTCCTCATTAAGAAAAAAATTTAATGATGACCCACAGCACCCTGAAAAAATTAAAACAATTTGGGGCAAAGGCTATTTACTTGTTGCCACTGCTTGGCAATAAAGACTAGCGCCTGTGAAAAAGTTTTATATTTCGCTACTTGGTAGCGCTTTGCTTTCAATCATTGTTTTGGGCTGGCTAATTGATGCTTTTAGCCAACAAACCCAGGCACCTCAGGATGTGTTTTCTAGCGAAACGAAAATGATCAAAGGTTTTGCAAAGCAACTGGCTAAACTTGACGCAAAGCAACGAGAACACGCTATTGCAGAGTTTAATCAAGACTTTTCTGTACAACTTGAGTATCGACCAACCCAATCCCTTGCGCTGCCTTACTCATTATTAGCTCAAATAACTCAGCCAAGTGGTCTCATTCTAGAAGATCAGCAAGGCTATTATTTGCTTTACAGTGAAGCAGCCCTTGATACTCATCATATAAAAATGCGACTAGACAAAGACTTAACTCATGAACAAGGTAACGATGTATTACTTACCTTGTTATTCTACACTGGGTTATGTGTATTTATGGGCTTCATTATTGCACCACTTGCAAAGCGTTTAAGCGTATTAAACGAGGCGGCACAACGCTTTGCAAAAGGTGATTTAAAAAGTCGCATTCAATTATCACACTTTACTTATATCAAAGATGTTGAACTGACATTTAACCGCATGGCAAACCAAATAGAAAAACTCCTTGATGAGAATAAGTTAATGGCATCGAGCTTATCTCATGATATTCGCACACCTATAGCTTGTTTACGATTTGGTTTAGAAGCGGCACAAGACTGTCCAAGTGAAGAAAAGCGCCTTGAATATCTTGCACGCATGGAAAACGACTTAGATCAAATGGAGTCTATGTTAAAAAGTTATCTGGCATTTGCAACACTTGAGCAAAAATCTAATCAGCTAACGTTTAACCACTCTGATCTGCAAACTTATATTCTAACTTTAATTCATCAAATAGAACCTAAGCTTGAGCAACGCGGTTTACGAATCAGTCACCGAGTTAAAGTTGGTGATATTTGTGCTGATTTACACTGGTTAGCACGCGCCATTGTTAATCTATTAAGTAATGCCTGTGACTTTGCAGAGTCTGAAATTTCAATCAGTGCAACCAGTACTAATGAGTACATCACTATTAGTATTGAAGATGATGGCCCTGGTGTGAGCGAACAAAATTGGCAAAAAGTATTTAGCCCATTCTTTCAAGAACAAACGCACCGTAATCGCGATGGAGAAAGCTACGGGCTAGGTCTTGCTATCGTGGCTAAAGTCGCTGATTGGCACCACGGCACGGTCGAAGTATCAAAAAGTAAGCAGCTAGGTGGCGCCTGTTTTAGCATAACAATCCAAAATAAAAGCCAATAAACATGTTTCATTTGTGTTAATTGTTTCGTATTGTAATGCGCAATTGCACGAATTCTACGCTGACAACTCGCACACAACGAAGAACAACCAAAATGCGGATGATTAACCCTTTTTATTTAGTGTTAATTCGAGTAGATTGTCAGCGCCGTCACAAATAGAGAAGTAACAATAATATGAGCGCATCACGTGGGGAGTTCAGCTCCCGCTTTGGATTTATTATGGCTGCAGCAGGCTCTGCTGTTGGCTTAGGAAATATTTGGGGTTTCCCAACACAAACTGCAAGTAATGGCGGTGCCGCGTTTTTAGTGGCTTATTTAGTGTTAGCATTTTGTCTTGCTTATCCTGCTTTAATGGCTGAGTTAGTTATTGGTCGTCACGGCCAAGCTAATGCAGTTACTTCACTTCGCAAAGTAACGAATCAAGCATGGCAAAATAAGTTCGCCTTCATGGTAGGCTTTGGCGGTATTATTTGTGCGGGTCTCATCTTAAGCTTCTATGCGATTGTGGCAGGCTGGATGTTAAGCGCAACCCTAGAACCCGTTGCGCAGTTAGCGAGTCAAGAGCAAGCTAGCACTTGGCTAAGTGAGCAATCACTATCAAGAAATCTTATATTTACTGCTGCATTCATAATTCTAACCGTTGCTATTATTTCAAAAGGTGTAGAAAACGGCATTGAAAAATGGTCAAAACGTTTAATGCCAGCCCTGCTAGGCATCTTATTCATGCTGATCATTTATGTAATGACTCAAGATGGCGCAATGGCAGGCCTAAAAGCCTACTTAGTGCCTGATTTTTCATCAATTTTAAACCCTGAACTATTAGTTAATGCATTAGGACAAGCATTTTTCTCACTGTCGCTTGGTACCAGCGTAATGATTATCTACGGCTCATACATAAGCAAAAAAGAGAATTTAGTATCGCTAGGTGCGTATGTTACTTTAATCGATGTGTTCATTGCCTTTGTAGCTGGTTTATTGATTATTCCAGCTATGTATGTTGCACAAGCGCAAGGCGTACAAATTTTTTCTGCTGAAGGTGCCCTACTTTCTGAAGATACCTTGGTATTCCAAGTGCTACCAGCATTATTCACTAGCATGGGTGATGTAGGTATTTTTGTTGGCTTTGCTTTTTTTGCTTTAATGAGTATTGCCGCATTAACGTCATCAATCTCGATGCTAGAAGCACCTGTTTCTTATGCAGTTGAGCGCTTTGCTTTGAAACGTGTTCAAGCTACTTGGATCATCGGTGGTATCATTGCACTCGTTAGTTTCACAATCGTATTTAACCTAAGCACGTTATTTGGTTTTGTAATTACTTTAACCACTAAGATTGGGCAGCCTATTCTAGGCTTAATGTGTTGTATTTTTGTCGGTTGGATTTGGCATCGTGCGTCTTTACTAAAAGAAATTCAACAAGGATGCCCAGAAGCTGCAAACAGCTTCTTCTGGAAAGTATGGCCATGGTACATTAAGTTCATTTGTCCACTTGCCATTGCATTGGTATTTGCTAACTCATTATTAAATTAACAAATTACGGAGGTAGCCATTTGGCTACCTCAAACACATATCCTGGTGTGGAATGCCATCTTCTAAATAATCATCCCCCACATTTACAAAGTCAAATTGCTGATAAAACCCGGTTAAATAGCACTGAGCACCAATCATGATCGCTTTATCTGGCCAATGTTTTTTACAAGTATCTATCGCGGTTTGCACTAGTTTAGTTGCCAACCCAACACCACGAAATTGCTCTGCAACCAGCACTCGACCAAATGCGCTAAATTGCTCATTCTTTTTATAGCAACGTGCATAGGCAGCTACCTGCTGAGCTTTAAACAAAAATATATGCTGAGTAAGCTCATTGTTATCAACTTCGTCAATTTCTGGGTAAGGACAGGTTTGCTCTACAACAAATACATCAACCCGCGCCCGTAAAATGGCGAATAACTCATCTTTACTGAGTTCGCTATAACTTTTAATAGAAAACATAACGCTCCTTTATGAAGACAAAAAACCCAGCCGTAGCTGGGTTTTAACTAACTAGCTAATAGTTAGTCTTTAAGCAAATAATCGTTCTAGCTGATCACAAAGCTGTGACAGATTTACATGATCATGTTCAATGGTTAAATCTACATAACCATCCCCTCTGAAGGCGCGATCAAGTTCGATTAATACATGTGTTTTATGCGCTTCAGGCACAAACGACAACTCAACCTCTTGTAAACCAAAGAGGCTACGGCTATTTGGGCGATATTCTAATTCTTGATAACAACCAGAGTGTGATTGAAAAGTGGGAGCCCTCAAGAAGCCTTTTTCTACATCCGCTTTTACTAGACTAAAGCCCAGTCGATCCATCGCTTCCATAAACGTGCTTACAGCGTCATTAGGATAAATATGCAATGCATCACGGTCTGTTGGATCAAGTGCTAAATCAATGTCTAAGCCAGTTTCAAGCCAAACATGCGATTGGTTATAGCCAGCATTAATTTCGGTGATCGGTGTTTCAGAATGAAGGCGAGCTTCAAATGGAATATGTTTTTCAACACCCGCTGCAATTGTGCCTATATCTGTAATACGCCACTTTTCAATAACATGGTTTGTAAAATACTCACCATCTTCGCCATCGACTTTTACACGTGTCATAAGTGCTAGGTCTAAACCCGATATTTCTTGGTCCACATCGCCACCTTTGATGACAATAACGGCATTAAATTTTTGACCCGGTTGTAAATGCTCTGTCTCGAGTACAGTGTCAACTTTTGCTGCACCAATACCTACTGATGCAAGGATTTTCTTAAACATCTATTCTCCTTAAGCCAGCTTCTAACCTATGGCTTAAATTCCTTTGTTAATGCATCTTAACCACAATTAAAAGCTAATGTCAGCGAAAAAATGATGCTTTTGCCGGATTAATCAATAAATCATGTATAAGTGCTTATTTTTTGAACTCCTATTACTCGTTGTTGTTTTCCAACTACGAATATTTCGCTACACTTCAAACAAATGAAGTTAAAAGAACAATTATGGAACTAATCTACTTTGCTACCGCGTTCGTTTGTGGCTTTGCTGTTTACCAGTTAAAGCTGCCTCCTCTTATCGGCTTTTTATTAGCGGGTTTTGCACTCAACCTATATGGATATAAGACAACCGAGCTGCTAAATACCTTGGCAAGTCTTGGTGTTACTTTGTTATTGTTTAGCATTGGTCTTAAACTCAAAGTATCTAACCTAATGAAGCCACAAGTATGGGCGCCAGCCTCAATGCATATTGTTTTGAGTAGCACGCTGTTTAGTGGTTTTATGTTGTTATTAGGTGCCTTAGCACTACCTTTATTTAATGAGCTGACTTGGCAAAGTGCATTATTAGTCGGCTTTGCCTTTAGCTTCTCAAGCACCGTATTTGCAGTAAAAGTACTTGAAGAGCGCGGTGAAATGGCAAGCCTTCATGGTAAAATTGCTATTGGTATCTTAGTTATGCAAGATATCTTTGCGGTTATCTTCTTAGCCATCAGTACAGGTAAAGCCCCAAATATTTGGGCACTGGCATTATTAGTCGGCTTACCAGTTTTAAGACCTGTGATGTTTTGGGTATTAAACCGCTCAAAGCACGGTGAATTATTGCCGCTGTTTGGTTTTTTCTTTGCACTTATTATTGGCTATCAGGCTTTTGAGTTCGCGGGCCTTAAGGGTGATTTAGGCGCTTTGATCATTGGTATGATGTTCGCTTCACATAAAAAAGCTGGTGAGTTATCAAAGTCGTTACTTAATTTAAAAGACATATTATTAGTCGGCTTTTTCTTAAATATTGGCTTGAATGCAGAACTGACAACTCATGCAGTGATCGTTGCAATCATCATTATATTAGTCTTACCATTAAAAGTTGCTCTTTATTATGTGCTAACAAACACATTCAAATTACGTGCTCGTACTTCTTTGTTAAGCGCCTTCAGCTTAGCTAATTATAGTGAGTTTGGCTTAATTGTGTGTGCTGTTGCCGCCACCAGTAATATGATCACCTCTGAGTGGTTGGCAGTGATGGCTATTGCTGTGTCGCTCACCTTTATTTTAGCTTCGCCATTAAATAAGCGCTCAAATGAAGTTTATGTGAAAATTGAACATTGGCTGCTTAAATTTGAAAGTGATAGTCGTCTTGCTGAAGAGCTGCCCGTAAACCTTAATGATACAAAAATTGTTATATTTGGCATGGGTCGCATTGGTACAGGTGCTTATGAAACAATCAGCCAAACCCATCCAAATCTTGTCGCAGGTATTGATATAAAGCCTGATGTTGTTGATAAACACATCAAACGCGGTCGCAGTGTATTGCTTGCAGACGCCACTGACCCTGATTTTTGGCAGCGTGTAAATCACTCACATGTAGGGATGGTGATGCTTGCGATGCCGAAGCATATGCAAAATATTTTTGCTTTAGAGCAACTTCGTGCTTCTGGCTATGAAGGTCAGGTTACTGCTATTGCAAACTACCCAGATCAGCAAAAAGAACTAGAAGATATGGGGGTTGACTCAACATATAACTTCTATTTAGAAGCTGGTAGTGGCTTCGCTGAGCATGTAAAACAAAAACTTTTCTCTTAATGTAAAAAAAAATTATCAGTACCTTCAGATGGTACTGATAATTATTTTCACTGTATTCAGTTAGTTGGCTAACTAGTTTTCTTAGCAAATCAAATCAGTCCCCCCTATTGGGTCAAGCTTATTTACAAAGCTTTACATCCAGATTAGCAATCAGGCTAAAAAAAAGAGTAGAATTAATTTCAAGATGCTTAGCTAAGTATCTATTTTTAACACAAAAAAGTTTAACAGTGTTGTTGTACCGCTGTTTATTTCACAGCACTTGTTAGATGGATTGAGGTTGTTTAAATGAAAAATAAGTTTACCAACGAGTTTTTAGCAAACACGGATGATGCACGTACCGGGAAACTTTCAGATATTCAGCAGCAACTTAATGAGTTACAAAATAACGGCATGACTGCTTTGGATATTAGAACCGTGCTATTCAACAAGATGCTCGATGTATATCAAGTACCTAGTGATCATTTTCTTCGTGACTGTGAAACACCTGAACGAATCGACGACCCAGCTATTGCCCTCAAGCTAAATAAGCTTGGCTTTACGAAAAAGCGTCGCAACCAACTACACTAATACGCCGTAATTAATTTAGTGGCTGTTATTCTGAGGGCCTACATCCCTCACTAAATAGGCTGTTTCTTGCCCGTCACAGCCTATTTTCTCTCCCCTTTTTACCGTATCATCTAGCTTTAAAATTTCTTTGAGATAAAGATGGATACAGCTCAACTCAAACGCGCCATAAATACTAAGATGCCATTTGGAAAGTATGCTGGTCGCCCTTTATTATTGCTGCCAGAGCCTTATTTGGTGTGGTTTAAACAACAAGGATTTCCTGATTCCCAGTTAGGTGCACAACTGGCGATGATGTATGAAGTGAAGCTCAATGGCCTAGAAAAAATGCTAATGCCATTATTAGATGAAAAATAATTAACCTTTTTTCGAACTTTTATAATTAAGTGCGGTCTATTACTTTGCTACTTGTTTATTTTTGGTTTTAATCTTTAAAAAGCGCCTTAGGCGCTTTTTTTATGCCTGCAAAAATACCTGTAATCTAAGGCTTAATTAGTCTTGAACAAGCGAATCACAAATTTTGCTCCACCTAATGGTGAATCACACACTTCAGACTGCCCTTGATGCCAACTGACAATTTTAGCGACAATTGCAAGACCTAACCCAAAGCCACCTGTTTTCTTATCACGGCTTTTATCTAAACGAGTAAATGGCTTAAAAATACTTTGCCACTCAGATTTAGCGATCCCTGGACCATCGTCTTCAACACTAATTTGTATCGAATCACCTAACTCTTCAAGGCTCACATGAATTTTGTGGTTTGCGTATTTTTGTGCATTGCCTAATAGGTTTTGAATACAACGCGCCATAAAATGCTCGTCACACTCGTAGTAAAGCTGCTTAGGTGCACTCACTGCTACCTCAATGTCAGTAGCAAATTCGAGCTTATTCACCACACTGTTGATAAGCGCAGTAAGGTCACAAGAACGTGGTTTTAAACTCGGTTGATGTGAATCAAGCCGCGCATATTCCAGCATTTCGGAAACTAATGCCTCAAGCTCTGCAATATCAGCCTGCATGTTATCAATGTAAGTATAAGATTTTTCATTCTCAACTTGCTCTTCAAGCATAGCAATTGCAAACTTTAAACGAGCAAGTGGGGTTCTAAACTCATGAGAAACAGAAGAAGTAAGCTCTTGCTGTGCTGCTAGAAGGTATTGGATACGCTCTTGCATCGCATTGAGTGTATCTGTGATTGGCAGGAAAAAGGATTTGGAAGCGTCTTGTAGTTCGAAGTCTTGCGCACCTCCTACAGCTTCACAGGCAAGTGTGAGTTTATTAAAATCTCGCCATAGTAATAAGCTCCATAGCCCAATAGGCAAACCAATTACTGTTAATAATAAAAAGTAAGGCCAAACTGAGCTAAAATTTGGGTTTTCAACAGAAAGTGGACCTACTTGCAAAAGCTGTGTGTCGTTGATAGCAATATACCAAACCACCTTTTGCTCTTTATTAAACAAATACAGATGATGATCATTTTTGAGCTGTGATTTTAAATCATCTGGTAAAGCAAGGTCTGAGAGATTAATCAATTCGCTTTCATACTCTCGTTGTAGCGAAGCTAAACCATTATCCGTTTGGCTTAATAGCCATAGAGATTTACCAAATTCTTGGTCGAGGGCTATTTGTTGTTGAGTTTCTTCGTAGGGCCATAACTGTTCTATGACCCCACTAACAAGAAACAGAGAAACTATTATATAAAGATATAAGCTTGCAAATAGTTTCCCCATTAATGTTTACATATCCCATGCATCAGATACAAAGAGGTAACCTTGTCCCCAAACTGTTTTAATTCGGTATGGTTTATCACTGTTATCACCTAGCTTCTTGCGGATACGTGATACGCGTACATCAACTGTACGGTCTAAGCCATCATACTGACGGCCAATCATATGCTGGTGCACATGTTCACGGCTTAACACTTCACCTGCATTTGATGCGAGTAACCAAAGTAGCTCAAATTCATGGGAAGTCAGTGTAATTTCACTGCCTTTTAGTGTAACGATGCGGCTAGTTTTATCAATAGTTAAATCACCAAAACTAAGCTCTTCAGGTGCTTTGTTAGTAGCTTGTCCACGACGTAATAACGCATTAATACGCGCTAATAACACACGAGGCTCAGCAGGCTTGATTACATAATCATCTGCGCCAAGCTCCAAACCAATCACTTGGTCAAAGTCTTCACCTTTTGCTGTTAACATTAAAATAGGTAAGCTGAATTTATCACGAACCTGACGACACACACTAAAACCGTCTTTACCTGGTAACATGACATCTAAAATCATTAGATCAACAGGGTTGTTTTCAAGGTATTCAAATACTTCATCGCCGCGTTCAAGGACCGCAACATCCAACCCATTATGCTGAAGGTAATCACGTGTTAACTGCTGTAAGCCGAGATCATCTTCAACAAGTAAAATCTTTGCCATTGGTTGCTCCTAAATTAAAAAAAGCTCCACGGTGAGCGTAACCTACGCCTCGTTGTTTTTGCTTCGGTGCTTTGCACTTCGACTTTTGCTGTCGCAATTTTACTCCCCGTGTGCGGATTGACTAAGGAGTATATTGTTTCAATCTGAACCCGCGCTTTATGGCTGAAAACCCCTGAACTAGTGTCGTTCCAGCATTGAATTTTCTGATTATTTTGGTACAAACACAAATCTTGAGGCTGTTGACTTTGCCAACTCATTTTTAACTCAAGATCACAAAATTCGTGCTGTTGTAATACAACGCACACTTTTGGTGTGATATCAAACTGAGTCGCTTGTGCATAGCTTGGGGAAGCCCAAATAACAGCAACAAACACACACAGACTAAAAGCAAAATACTTCATATTAAAAAATATGATTGAATCCTATAAATGCAGTCATCGAGTACGTGTGTTCAAAAAGCGGACTGTCATCCACGGCTGAGTAGTCATAATATGCTAAATGAAAACGAAGAGAGTTAGCCTCACTCAGGGGCCAACGGGCGTCGATTTTAGCATAAGGTTGCCAGCTACTGCCAACATCAATTTCCCCATATGAGGACTCTTCTGCCGATAAACCATAAAAATAATCATTTAGTCTGGCTGATTTGTACCAGATCCCTAGGCTAGGTGCGACCGATAAGTTTCCTATACGGTGATGTGATTGCCATTGTAAAGCACTACGCAAACCGTTATAAACTCCGGAAACATCGGTCAACGCTTGTACGGAGATAACATGATTATTTCGAATATAGTGATAACTTAAGCCAGCATCTAAAGCCCAGCGTCTTTTTTTAATATCGCTTGTAGATACAGACTTTTCTGCCAGTTCATTACTAGTGGTCGATTCAACAATAAAACTATTTGATGTTTGCAGTGCAAATATATTACTTGGATGGAAATCTATAAAGAAACGCGTCTCAGGGTTGAACTCAGTAACAAAGTTAACGACGTGACTATCACTCTCTTGTAATGAATAACCTAAACGGCCATTATCAAAGAACCATTTTTCACCATAAAAAGCGATTTCAGGCAGCACGAGCAAAGGTAAGTTATCACCTCCATGAAGTGGATTCGTGATCACCCCCGCACCTGTATTAATACTTAGATGCCATTGCTGGGTATCAATCTGTTGATTTGCCACACGGCTTTCACGTTCAGTGCGCGTTGAGTCATCAGCGCTTGCTTGACTCACTAGCATGCCAAATATGGCATAAACCAGTGCGCACATCCTGATCGTTTGAGATTTCATTGTTATTTTACGACCAAAGAAATTTATGCAATAAAAGCATAATATCAAGATGTGAACAAACTGTCGTTGCAAGGTTACAACTATTCACAAATTTGATACATATATCGATTAAGTTTGTTACTCTTCGACGATTTCTATGCGATTGCGACCATGCTCTTTTGCTAAATAAAGCGCTTTATCAGCTTTAGCAATCAGTTGTTCCGGTTTACTATTTTTAGCTTTAATAGCAATACCAAAGCTTGCTGTCACTTGGCTTAACACCTTGTCAGATTTAGGATTTTTAATTTGTAGTTTAGTAACAGCCTGACGTAGTTGCTGGGTAAAGTTAGTCATATCACTAATGCTGGCAAACTGAGCCGTGAAACAAAACTCTTCGCCACCATAACGATAAGCTTGGCCAACACTTGAAACATGCTTAAGTAGTTTTGCTGAAACAGCTCGTAAAACTTGATCTCCTTTTTGGTGACCAAAGGTGTCGTTAAACTGTTTAAAGTGATCGATATCGACCATTGTAAGCACGGCGACTTCAGCTAAATTATTAGTTTGGCAAAATCGCGTTATATCTTCATCAAACTTACCACGATTATAAAGCCCAGTCAGAGGGTCTTTTTCAGCTTTACTTCTTGACCTAACAAGCTCTTGCTTTAGCTCAGTAATTTCGGAGTACGCCATAGCGAGTTGGTTTTGAAAATCTTGCGCACGGCTTTGCAAAGCTGCCGACTCATCACTTAAACGCTCTACACAATCAAGTACATCATCAAAGCCACTTTCTTGGCTTATATCAGCACTCGTTAGTGTTTCACGACACTCTTGCAGCGCCTGATTAAATTCAGTTGAGTAACTTAGTGCTTCGTTAATATCTTGATGTACCTTGCCAACAACATCGTTAAAGCCGCTAGAGAGCTGATAAAATAGTGCCAAGTCATCCCGAGATAAGTACTTATCGAAAAGCCGCTTTGCCTGCTCATGACTACAAGTATTGTGTTGTTTAATAATACTATCGAGCTCTTTAATTAACTTTTGATTTTTATCACTCACATAGCAATACCAAAGCGCATAATTAAGCGGCGTAATTGGCATCTTGTATTTTACCATTAGAGGAATTGCGAGCTTCAGACAATGGCTCGAGTAGCTTAAAGAGTGGTCGGCTTGCGCTGAGAGTATCATGAGTCTAGGCCATGAAAATTTTTATTATTTCAATTAAGTTAACAACACCCAAAGAAAAATCAATGAAAAAGGATTTTGACAGACTAAAACCAGTAAAAACCACGAAAAAATTTTACAAAAACCAATACTAAATAACTAATTAAAGTGTGCGGTTGTATCTATGTAAAAGTTTAAATTAAAGTCAAAGCCACTAGTTATTAAGTTAAATTGCTTGCTGGGTAAGCAATTGAGCAATACTCCAAATCGCGTTAAGTGCAGGATCATGACGCTCTTTATTTAGTACGGCTAGACCAATTTCGAAACCTGCAATAGTTTGTTCTGCATCACTAACAATTTGCACTTTATCTTTGAGCGGGCTGTTATCCAGTACTATTTTTGGCACCATAGCAATACCTAAACCTAGACTCACCATAGAGACCATAGCTTCATGACCTGCAACCTGCGCATATATACGGCCATGAATATTCTTTTTACGCCACCACTGCTCAAGACGCTGCCTTGATAAACCTTGCTCAGCAACAATAAATTCTAAATCTGACCAATCAATTTGCTCATTTGCTGACAGTTTTTCGCTGATCGGGCACACGATTTTTGGCGCAATCAATACTAGTGGCGAATAACCAACACTAGTAAAGGCAATTTGTCCCGGTAGTTTTGTTGGTTTAGCAGCAATTGCCATATCTTCATGACCATCTAAAACACGATTTATTGCTAATGCAGGGTCACCAGTATTCAAAGTAATTTCAATATATGGGTGCTGCATACGCAGTTGTTCAAGTATTTGATGTAAAAAACTATATGAGGCAGTTACAGAGCAATAAATACTGACATTGCCATAAACATGCTGTTGCGGCTCTTGTACATTAGCTTTAAAACGATGCCAGTTAGCAAGCGTCGCATTAGCGTACTCAATAAATGACTCACCCTCGCGGGTTAATTTTACGGTGCGATTATCCCGATTAAATAACACCACCCCAACCTCTTCTTCGAGTTGCTTGATGTTCCGACTCAAGGTTGGCGCACTGATATGGCAAAGCTCACTGGCTCTTGCAAAGTGTAGTGTCTTTGCTAACGCCAAAAAGTAATTAAGATGTTTATGATCCATACCACCACCATTTCATTTTATGAAATACTTTAATTCAAATATATCATTTTACGCAAGGTAAAAAATTGCATAGTGTTAAGACATACAAAGAACACTACGTCGGTTCTTTGATTTTCTAACAAAATTGTATTTATAGGACACTAACAATGGCGAATTATTTTAATACTCTTCCTTTAAGAGAGCAGTTAGCGCAATTAGCGCAGTGTGAATTTATGGACCCAGCAGAGTTTGCTGATGGTGTAGACGCTTTAAAAGGGAAAAAACTCGTTATTGTCGGTTGTGGCGCACAAGGCCTTAACCAAGGTTTAAATTTACGTGACTCAGGTTTAGATGTTTCTTATACATTGCGTGAATCAGCTATTGCTGAGCGTCGTCAATCTTTCTTAAACGCATCTGAAAATGGTTTTACTGTAGGCACATATGAAGAGCTTATCCCAACAGCAGATGTAGTATTAAACCTAACACCTGATAAACAACATACCGCTGTTGTAAATGCTATTATGCCTTTAATGAAGCAAGGCGCAACGCTTGCTTACTCACATGGTTTCAATATTGTTGAAGAAGGCATGCAAATCCGTGAAGACTTAACGGTTATCATGGTTGCACCTAAGTGCCCTGGATCGGAAGTACGTGAAGAATATAAGCGTGGCTTTGGTGTACCAACATTGATTGCGGTTCACCCAGAAAATGATCCTCAAGGCCATGGCCTAGCTCAAGCTAAAGCTTATGCAGCTGGTACCGGTGGTCATCGTGCTGGCGTATTAAAATCATCATTCATTGCGGAAGTTAAATCTGACTTGATGGGTGAGCAAACGATTCTATGCGGTATGCTACAAACCGGTTCATTACTATGCTTCGACAAAATGGTTGAAAAAGGTATTGATGCAAGCTACGCGTCTAAACTAATCCAATACGGTTGGGAAGTGATCACTGAAGCACTTAAGTATGGCGGTGTTACTAACATGCTTGACCGTTTATCAAATCCAGCAAAAGTAAAAGCATTTGAATTAAGTGAAGAGCTTAAAACAATTATGCGTCCACTTTACAATAAGCATATGGATGACATCATTAGCGGTGAATTTTCTCGTGGCATGATGGCTGATTGGGCTGAAGATGACGCAAAATTACTAGCTTGGCGCGCCGAAACAGCAGAAACCGCATTCGAGAAACAACAAAATACAGATCAAGAAATCAGCGAGCAAGCATTCTTCGACCAAGGTATTTTAATGGTTGCCATGGTTAAAGCAGGTGTTGAGTTGGCCTTCGAAACCATGACTGCGGCAGGTATCATCGCTGAATCTGCTTACTATGAATCACTACACGAAACGCCACTTATCGCGAATACCATTGCTCGTAAGAAGCTTTTCGAAATGAACCGAACTATTTCAGATACTGCAGAGTATGGCTGTTACTTATATAACCACGCGTGTTTACCGTTGCTGCAAGATTTTATGAAAAATATCGATACAGATGTAATTGGTAAAGGTCTTGATAGTGCTAGCAACCAAGTTGATAACCAAACCTTGATTGCCGTGAATAAAGCACTGCGCGAGCACCCGGTTGAAATTATTGGTAGCAAGCTACGTGGTTACATGTCAGCAATGAAGAAAATTGTTTAACCCTGGAAAGTAAGTTTCGCTTGTTAGAAACCAAGCCCAATTGCTTATATGCTTTGGGCTTTTTTTTTGTCCCTACATTGATTCGTCATCTATAAAGTGTATGCTAAAATTACTGACTTAAATGTTGTAAACTAAGACACTTTCATGGCGTTAAATCAACTCACCATTACTAAAAAAATTACACTGCTTGGCAGTTCTATCGCCCTAATTGTTGCTGCGTTAATCGGCGCAACGGCTATATATAGTGCAAAACAAATCATTGAACAACGAATGATAGAATCTGAACTACCTAGCAAATTGCAAGCAATTGATAATTATATTGCTCATGATATAAATCAAATGATCAGTGCGGCAGAGCAGCTATCTAGTAACGAATTTGTATTAGAATGGGCTCACTCAGGTAATACTGATGACAAGACTTTGCTTAAAGAGCTCAATCGCCTTGTTAAGCAATACGACTTAGCAACTGCTTCGTGGGCTAATCGAGAAACTGCACAATATTGGAACCAAGATGGCTTTTTGCGAGTTTTAACCAAAGAGCAGGATGGCTGGTTTTATGCGTTTACCAACACTACACAGCCTTTTTCAATCAGTATCTATCAAGAATCACCCACTGATGTAAAAATGTTTGTAAATCACCAGCAAACCAATGGGATTGGTTTAGCAGGCCTTGCAAAAAGTATTGACGATATGCAAGCAATGTTACAGCGTTTTAAAATTGAAGAGACTGGTTTTGTGTACATTGCCGATAAAAACGGCCTAATTCAGCTTCATAAAGACGAAAGCAAAGTCGCCAAAGCTAAATTAGATGACGTTTATAAAACTGCTATCACTCGTTCTCTATTAACTCAAAGTGAATTCAATTTACAGGAAATCGATCTTGATGGTGAAGCGACATTAGTAGCCGCAAGCCCAATTCAAAACACAGATTTATTTGTCATTGCTCAAGTACCTAAGCACGAAGTATTTTCTAGCATCCAAGTTTTACAATGGCAAATTATCAGCTTTGCAATTGTTATTGCCCTCATTGCAAGTTTTGCAGGGCTGGTGCTGGCACGTACACTATCATCGCCGCTGTCTAAAATGGCAGAGTTGTTTACTCGTTTAGGCTCAGGTGATGCAAATTTAGCTTATCGTTTGCCAGCTTCAGAACAACCTGAACTCGCTAACTTGTCAGCAGGCTTTAACCAATTCATCTCTAAGATTGAGACTGCTATCAGCCAAGTTGCCCAAGAAAGTAGTGAAATAAGACAAAGCGCTGATCATGTGTTTAAGCAAGCACAGAAGAACTCTGAAGCGCTAGATAATCAAAAAGAACAAACAATTTCGGTCGCAGCAGCGATTAATGAAATGGGTGCGACAGTGCAAGAAATTGCCTCAAGCGCTGCTAATACGGCTAAACTCACTGAAAACAGTAAACAAAATACCGAACAAAGTCATACTCAGGTAACACAAAGCAAAGAAGCAATTATAGAACTTGCATGCGATATCGATAACATCACTGAGCAAGTAAACGAGCTTGCAAATAAAACGCAAGCTATCGCCAGTATTGTTGACTCTATCAGAGGTATTTCTGAGCAAACTAACCTATTAGCACTTAATGCGGCGATTGAGTCAGCTCGTGCTGGTGAGCATGGTCGCGGTTTTGCAGTTGTAGCCGATGAAGTAAGAGCATTAGCAAACCGTACTTCACAATCAACAACTGAAATTCAAACGATGATCAGTGAACTAACGAATACGTCTGATCTAGTGGTTAATCATATCAATCACTCGAAATCACAAGCACAGTTAAGCGTTGATGCAATGCAAAGTTCAGTTGAATTGCTCAATGCCATTAACGATGCTGCCAATGAAATAAACGATATGGCGACCTTAATAGCGACTGCTACCGAAGAGCAAAGTAACGTAGTGGCAGATGTGGGCCGTAACATTGAGCAAATAAGCGATATTAGTGACAACGTAATGCGTGAACAAATCGACAGTGAACAAGCAATCAAAGATTTAGCAAACAGTGCTCAAACTCTTGATGACCTTGTTGCGACCTTCGATAAACGCTGACACGTTTTGTAACAGTTAACCCTGACCCTTTTTCATTCACGGCCTATACTTAAATGGTATTAGGCCAAGAATTAAGAGGGTCAGATGAAATTACCTAGCATTGTTTTAGCCTCAAGCTTTTGCTTATTAACAGCGTGTAGTAGTACAGAAAATAACACCGCTCCCCCACCACTTGCTTTGACGCAAAGTAATACGTTTACTCAAACCTCAGTTGAAACTCAACAAGAGATTTTTGCATTAAATGAACATGTAAAAGAGCAACTTGATAGTACCTTTCCAAAAGACAGCCGTTCATTGCAAAGCACTAAACGTTTGCTCAAGTTCCTTTTGCAAAATGGTGATGCGTCTTTATCTTATCAATCTGGTGCTACCTTAACGGCTAATCAAGCCTACTCAAATTTAAACGCAAATTGTTTATCGTTATCGATTTTAGCCTACAGTCTTGCTGAGTATCTCGGCCTTGAAGGACAATTTCAAAAAGTACATATTCCAGAATATTGGGCACTTGATAATGGCTTTAATTTACTAACGGGCCATATCAACTTAAAAGTAAGTGAGGCCCAAAAGCTCGTGGTAAATAGAAAACTCATTTACCCAGAAGAGCGCTCTTTAGTGATAGATTTTGACCCAAACAGCCGCCAAGAAGCGTTTAAAACCAGCAACATCAATAAAGCACGTATTACAGCAATGTTTTATAACAATAAAGGCGCAGCTGCGATGCTAAAACATGATTATGATACTGCTTTTAGCTATTACAAAGCAGCTGTTAATATTGATAGCAACTACTCAGGTGCTTGGGGTAACCTTGGGGTATTGTTCAGATTAACAGATGACTATCCAAGAGCTGAAACAGCCTACCAATACGCGATTAGTTTAGATCCAGATAACAACACCGCATTAGGCAATTTAGCCAGACTCTATAATCTGACCAATCGCGAAGAGCAAGGCCAGGCGATATTAGCCAAGCTTGATAATAAGCGCCAAGCAAACCCCTATTATCACATTTCTTTAGGTAATGATGCTTACACGACCGCCCGTTATCAAGATGCAATAAAGCACTACAAAAAAGCCCGTGACTTAAACCCAACCCTGCATGATACTGATTTTGGTTTAGCGAGAACCTACTATCAATTGGGTGACTTAAAGCTGGCTAAAAAGTATTTAACTATGGCAAACAATAAAGCAGACTTTGATCATGATAAACAGCGTTACGAAAGTAAGTTACAAGCGCTTCGCTCGCATACTGCAAAGCTTATTGATTACCGCTAATGCTACACTAAGCACTGCGCAAGCTTTTGCCAGTACAGATTTAAAACAAGACGTCATAACGCTAACATCGGCTCAATTTGCTGGGCGAAAAACGGCGACTCAAGGCGCTCAGTTAGCCGCCCACTTTATAAAAGAGCGCTTTATTGCTCATGGCTATTCTGTTGATGATCAATTATTTACTTATCAGTCAGGGTTATTTAGCGAGGCTTCAGGACGCAATATTATCGCCACAAAAAATAGCCACTGTGAGAAGTGTAAAAAAGTTATTTTTACTGCCCACTATGATCACCTAGGGCAAAAAGGCAGTCGGCTTTATCCCGGTGCCAATGACAATGCCAGCGGCGTTGCCGCTTTACTTTATTTAGCTGAGCACTTTGCGCAAAGCCCTCAGCCCTATCAATTAGTTTTTGTTGCAACCGATGCAGAAGAAAATGGCCTACATGGTAGCGAGTACTTGGTATCGACACTTAATAAAGACGAAATCAAACTTAATATTAATTTAGATATGCTCGTTGTGAACCCCAGAAAACCGCGTATCTATGCATTTTTAGATAATCAATCATTAGCACATTATCAAGCTGACATTAAAATTCTATCTGATGAACAGTTAACCTTTATGGTAACTAGCTCGTCAGCGAGGTTAAATCGGTTATTTGATCTCAAAGTTGATTGGCGCAGAGCAAGCGACCATTATTCATTCGCTAAAGCGGGTATCCCTTATATTTACTTTGGTATAGGACATGACAAACACCACCACCAAAGCACAGACACGGCGGCGCACATCGACTTTACACTATTCGAATATGCCATAGCGAAAATAGCCCTATTTATTGAAAAGCTTCCAAGTTAGTTATTTAGGTAGCTCAGACGTTAAAACAAACTGTCTTTTTTGTGCTTTGCTGAGCTTTTTTACGCTTATTTCTAGTTTAGTTGCTTCACTACGGTTACCCACCTGCTGTTGATAGATAAGCGTTAGAGGCCCTTTTCCCTTAAGATTTTTCGCACCTTTTCCCGCTTGATGCTGAGCGAATCTTTTTTCAACATTGGTACTGATCCCTGTATACCAATGACCTAAACGTGTTTGCACTATATACAAATACCACATGACATCTGAGTTATCGCTGTTTTTTAAAGGCTGATGTAAACTTTTTGGGTTTGCAGTGGTCAAATTTGTGCCTCGTGGTTTTTAATCGCATTTCAGTAAAAACAATTACTGAAAAGGGTTTTACCTTCTGTGACTAATCGGTATCATGCAGTGTATAAAAAATAAGGATTCAAACAAATAATGCAGTCGTTTAAAACTTTTTCTTTTTGGTTAGTACTTACCCTTACTTTAAGTGCTACAGCAGGGTGTTCAAGCTGGGTTTACCGTATCAATATTCCTCAAGGTAACTTTTTAGAACAATCAGATGTAGATAAGCTACGTGTTAATATGACTCGCGAGCAAGTACTGTATGTTCTAGGCAAGCCAGTAGCAGAAGACTCTTTTGATAAAAATACGTGGCATTACCTGTATGTATTTAACATTGGCCGTAGCAACGAGCAACGTAAGTCACTCACTATTAACTTCGAAAATGATAAGCTTGTTTCGTTATCAGGTGACTACGAGCAACCTAGCGAATTTAATACGCCGCTTGAACAAGAGTAATCTTAATTCTAATTAATTAAGGGTAGCCTGAGCTACCCTTTTTTATGCCTTGTTTAGTGGCCTTCCGCCAGTCACTTTATTGGCACGTCCTTCTTCTTTGGCCTTTTCAGCTCGACGTCTGCGCGCATCCTTTGGATCAGCAATAAGAGGGCGATAAATCTCAATACGATCCCCTTCCTTTACTTCTTGATTAAGCTTACAGGTACGGTTCCAAATACCCAGTGTTAAGTTATTTGCGTCTATTTCAGGACACTTATTGATAATACCCGACTTAATCACCGCTTGCTCAGCTGTCGTGCCTATCGGCACTTCTACTAATAAACTGGTTGCCGTTGTTGGTAAAGCAAAAACTACTTCAACAGTTATCATGGACGAACTCCGTACACAGTTTTAGCACGCTGCGTAAATGCATTAACCATATTTTTAGCTACTTCGTTAAATACTTTTCCAAAAGCCAGTTCGATAAGTTTACTCGCAAATTCAAACTCAAGATGAAGCTGTACTTTGCACGCTTTATCGTCCAGCGGTAAAAATTGCCATTTACCTTGTAACTTTTTAAATGGGCCATCAACTAAGCGAAGTGCAACAGTTTGCTCATCAATAAACGTATTTTCGGTAGTAAACCACTTTTTTAAACCCGCTTTTGAGATCTCCAAACTGGCCGTCATGCCACTAGCTTGTTGCGTGATGATTTTAGCATCTGAGCAATTTGGCAAAAACTCTGGATAAGCATCAACATCATTCACTAAATCAAACATTTCTTTGCTGCTGTACATTACAAGCGCACTTTTTTCTATTTGCGGCATATTCACTCCCAACTTTGTCGGCGAATTTTAGCAAGCTTTGGCTATTTCCCCAAATTTTAGTAACACGAAAATATCCGCAAAGCCTTAAAAAAGCGATGTAAAAACGCTGTTTTTACGTATAATATGGGCCACTATGGCTAAGAAAAAATCATCTAAATCGACAAGTAATACCATCGCGCTTAACAAAAAAGCGCGCCATGAGTATTTTTTACACGATAAGTTCGAAGCAGGGGTTGAACTACAGGGCTGGGAAGTAAAAAGTATCCGAGCTGGTAAAGTAAACATCTCTGAGACTTATATTCATATTAAAAACGGCGAAGCATTTTTACTTGGCAGTCAAATTCAGCCTCTCAACAGTGCTTCTACTCACGTAATTTGCGATCCACTTCGTTATCGTAAGTTACTTTTAAATAAACGTGAAATCGATCGTCTTATCGGTGCAACAGAACGCGACGGGTTTTCACTAATCGCAACTGCAATGTACTGGAAAAAATGCTGGGTGAAGTTGGAGTTCCACCTTGCTAAAGGTAAAAAGATGCACGATAAACGTGAAGACGGAAAGAATAAAGATTGGGCACGAGAAAAAGAGCGCCTAATGAAACATAAAGCTTAATTTATGAAATGAGCCTAACTTTCGTGTTAGGCTCGTACCCCTTACAAACACTCACTTTTTACAAAAATATCAATACCCTCTCTAAAAAACCCATCCTTTTTTGCTATTCCAAACCAGTACGTTTACATGATATCAATCTTTACCGTGATAACTTCACAACTTTTTCACAATTACACAAGGATTGAAATTTATGAAGAACACCCACCGCTTTCTACAGCGACCTCTCTACGCATTTACTATTGCAGCACTAAGTGGCACAAGCTTTATGTCTATTGCTGCTGAGTCAGATGGAGCTGAAAAGGTCGAGCGTATTGAAGTTACAGGTTCTCGTATTAAACGTTCAGACATTGAAGGGCCATCACCGGTACAGTCAATAAGTCGTGCAGACATAGACAATATGGGCTACGACAACCTACAACAATTATTAGAACGTATGCCAGTTGCAGGTAATGGTACTTTCTCTACTCGCGGCAATAACCAAGACTCTACAGCTAATGGGGCTGCAGCAGTAAGTCTCAGAGGCTTAGGCTCTGATGCAACATTAGTACTTATTAATGGCCGTCGTGTTTCAATAAGTGCTTTTGCGGAAAGCATCACCAATTCATTTGTAGATATCAACTCGATTCCTGTTTCAGCGATTGAGCGTATCGATATTTTAAAAGATGGTGCATCGGCAATATATGGTTCTGATGCGGTTGCAGGTGTAGTTAATATCATCTTAAAAAAGGATATTAATGGTCTAGAAGTAAACCTTGGATATGGTGGTACTGATGGTCCTAACTACGAAGAAAAAACAGCAAGCCTCGTTTGGGGTACCAGTACAGAAAAAAGCAGCGCATCAATTATTATTGATTACTTTAACAACTCAGCACTCTCCTCTGATGAAATGGGCCGTCTAGGTACAGCAAACCAAGAACCATATGGTGGTATGGATTTCCGTTCATCGCGTGGTTTCCCTGGCTACTTTTATGTAGATGGTGAAAAAACCATTGATCCAGCATGCCCTGCAGAAAATGCGACAGCAAGTGGTAGTTGTTTATTTGACTATGGCCCGTATGGTTACGTAACCCCTGCATCTGAACGTGTTGGTGCTATTTCGCAGTTTGAATATAACTTTGATAATGGTATATCGGCATTTTTAGAAGTTGCAGTACAACACAATAGTTCGCAAGCAGCTGGTGCACCGACTCCGCTTGATGAAGATGCCGGCCTTACAGTGCCAGCAAACCACCCTAACAACCCGTTTGGCCAAGATATCGAAATTGGTCGCTACAGAACAGTAGATGCGGGCCCCCGTCAATGGGATATTGAATCAGATACACTTCGCTTTGTTGCGGGCCTAAAAGGCGAGATCAGTGACTGGAGCTGGGAAGCAGCCGTTCAAAAAGGTCGAAGTAAATCAATGCAAACAGGCGATAGAAGCCAAGGCTGGGTGCGTACTGATTTCTTACAACAAGAAATCGATGCGGGTAACTATAACCCTTTCGGTGGCACCTATAATGACCAAGCAGTTATTGACCGTATTACGACAAGCTTAGTTCGTCGTGGTGAGTCTCATATGACATCATTTGATGCAAATATCAGTGGTGAAGCATTTAGCTTTGGCGATGATGTGGTGATGATGGCTGCCGGTATTGAATACCGTGAAGAAGATGTGAGCGATATTCCAGACGATCAATTCCAGCGTGGTTTAATCTTTGGCACTGAGTCAGTATCAGCCGCTGCAGAACGCGACCAATATGCAGCTTATATTGAGTTTTCAATTCCTCTTGCTGAAAATTTAGAGCTACAATTAGCAGGTCGTTACGATGATTACAGTGACTTTGGTTCAACAACAAACCCTAAAGTAGCTGTACGCTGGGCGCCAACAGACTCAATTACTGTTCGTGGTTCATGGGCACAAGGTTTCCGAGCACCTTCACTAGCACAGATTGGTTTAGGCCCTTCTGAAGAAAGCCAATTCTTCGTTGATACATACCGCTGTCAAGCGACAGGACTTGACTGTAATGCCCTTGATTACAATATCCAATTTGCGGGTAACCCTAACCTTGAAGCTGAAGAATCAGAGTCATGGAATGTTGGTTTCATATGGGCACCAACCGCTGAATTTGGTTTCGGTGTCGATGTATGGAGCATTACGCAAGATAACAAGATAGATGAACAAGAATTCGGCCCTATCTATGATAATAACTGTAACGATCAAAACAGCACTGTGTGTGTGCGTTTAGCACCACAAAATGGTCAAAGTTTAGGTGTAATCCAAAAAGTTTACAGCACCTTTGAAAACGTTTCATCGCAAGAAGTATCGGGTGTTGATGTGTCGGCAAACTACACTCATGCTATGAACGATTACGGCTTCTTAAAATTCAATTTAGAATGGGCATACCAAAACGAATTTAAAAAAGATGGTCGCGATTACACAGGCGAGTACCGTTATCCTGAAAACCGTTGGATTTTCTCTACAAACTGGGAGATGGGTGATTTCAATACCAATGTAAATGTGAGCTACACTGGTGAGTTTGAAGATACACCAGACATCGACTTTGATGGAAACTTAGACTTTGATAGCAACACATCACGTATGGTTGATTCGCAAACACTGGTTGATTTACAAACTGCTTATAACTTCTCAGATAAAATCAAACTATCTGTGGGTGTGAATAACGTGTTTGATGAAGATCCTCCGTTTGCAATCGGTGATGGTGATGGCGACTTATATGGCTATGTGTCGAGCGTACATAACCCACGTGGTCGTTATTTCTATACTAAACTAACAATGCGCTTTAATTAATCGCGTTGAGCTTAAAAACAAAAACCCGCCAATTAGCGGGTTTTTTAATTCGCTAACAAAGGCCTAAATTATAGGTCGCCTTCGTTTTCAGAAAGGAATTTAGCAACACCTTCAGGGCTTGCATCCATACCTTTTTTACCTTCAGTCCAACCTGCTGGACATACTTCACCGTGCTCGCTGTGGAACGCTAGCGCGTCAACCATGCGGATCATTTCGTCGATGTTTCGGCCTAGTGGAAGGTCGTTAACTACTTGGTGACGTACGTTACCTTCTTCATCGATTAGGAAAGAACCACGGAAAGCAACACCTGCTTCTGGGTGCTCAACGTCGTATGCTTGACAGATTTCGTGTTTAACGTCTGCAACTAGTGCATATTTAACTTGACCAATACCACCGTCAGCAACGGCAGTGTTACGCCATGCATTGTGTGAAAATTGTGAATCGATAGAAACACCGATTACTTCAACGCCACGCTTTTGGAACTCTTCAAAACGCTTGTCGAAAGCGATTAACTCTGAAGGACAAACGAAAGTGAAGTCTAACGGGTAAAAGAAGATAACTGCTTTTTTACCTTTGATAGTTTCTTTTAGGTTGAAGTTTTCAACGATTTCACCGTTACCTAGAACAGCTGCTGCAGTAAAGTCTGGTGCCTGACGGCCAACTAATACACCCATTTTTATCTCCAAATATTTGAGTTTATTTCCAATTGCCTATGCAATACTCACTTATATATGGTTACTAAAAAGCAAAAACCAAGAGTAAGTATTGATAATTTGCAAGATAGTTTAATGAGGTTACAGACAAATGAACAATCGAAAAAAGCGATATGCCTAATCGGAAAAATTGATTCACATTAAATACTGACGATTCTTATCAATTCGTGAAATAAGTGAGGACCTTTTTATAGTGGTAGCGACAGGTCTAATCCCTCAAAATAATTAAGTATTATTAGTATTAATCTTGGTCAGAACAAAGCAGTGACGATAGAAAAAAATGTCGTGCACACTTGCTCGTAAGTCTAACTTTCTGCTGTAAAAAGTTTACGAACACAAAAAACCCAGCATCAAGCTGGGCTCTTAAAAATAGAAAATCAATTAGTGCTACCTAGTCCATGATATCTTCTGGCATATCACCACGGATTTGCTGCCAGATTTCACCTGTTTGATGACCGTATTTACGCATCATAGAAATCGCTCCATCGTGTTCACGACGCTCTGCCAGCACAGTTAAATCTTTATAAAACTGACGCGCTAATTCACGGGTACGTGAATCAGAGAAGTAATGGCAACCAATTTTTGAGTAGAAGCCTTTAAAGCCATTTAAGATAAGCACGTAAATGCGGTTATTACCAGCAACGGCTAGTTCATGGTGAACTTTATAATCGTAATCAGCAAATGCTTGAGCACTGTCTTCAAGTTCTTCACTTTGCGCTAAGATTTCAATTACACGCTCAGGGGCAAGCTTAATTGCCGCACGAGTGTAAATTGCGCTGATATTAGTACGAGCAGAAAGTAATTGATCTGTAAGCTCTGGCATTTTATCTTCATCAAGACGCGCAAGTGTTTCTAAAATATTTAGACCTGAGGTTTCCCAGAAGTTATTTACACGAGTAGGTTTACCGTGTTGAATTGTTAACCAACCATCACGAGCTAAACGCTGCAGTACTTCACGTAACGTTGTGCGTGTTACACCAATAAGTTCTGACAATTCACGTTCGGCAGGAAGAATTGAGCCAGGCGGAAAGTCACCATTCCAAATAGATTCTACAATGTATTCTTCAGCAAAACCTGCTGGGCTTTTCGCTTTAAAAATTCTCATTCAATTTCCACTTGAGTTAGCAACTACTTTTACCGCATTTGGCATTCAACTCACTGATTGTACCAGATGATCAGCAACTAACAAGTAAACTAACTCTGCTGTGCATAAAAATCTTTAAGATCTCGTTAAATAAGTGACCTTTTGGATTAAAAGCACACCAAACAACAATACTTTCGATATACTCAACTTCTAATTATTTACAATAACAACCAGCACTAATAAAAGGTACAGCCATGCAACAGCGCGTTTTACCAGCAATATTTAAAAACTTTTTGGGGACTTCGCCACAGTGGTATAAATACACCATTATTGCGTTTTTACTAATCAACCCAGTTTTATTTCAACTTAACCCTTATCTGGCAGGATGGGTATTAGTGCTCGAGTTTATCTTCACACTCGCAATGGCGCTAAAGTGTTACCCGCTTCAACCAGGTGGCTTATTAGCCATAGAGGCGTTGTTTATTGGAATGACAACAGCCGGCCAAGTTGAGCATGAAATAGTACAGAATATTGATGTAATTCTGTTACTTATCTTTATGGTTGCAGGCATATACTTTATGAAAGACTTGCTTTTGTATATTTTCACAAAGCTTGTTGTTTCGGTGCGTAGCAAGACCGTGTTATCGCTGTCGTTTACAATTGCAGCTGCCTTCTTATCCGCTTTCTTAGATGCGTTAACGGTTATGGCTGTGGTTATTGCCGTCGCTATGGGTTTCTATAGCATTTATCATAAAGTGGCATCTGGCAAAGATTCTAACAGTGAGCACGATATTAACGATGATAACCAGGTACGTCCTGTCAATCGCCAAGAGCTTGAAGAGTTTCGCGCTTTCTTACGTAACTTGTTGATGCATGCATCAATTGGTACTGCCTTAGGTGGTGTGTGTACTATGGTAGGAGAGCCACAAAATTTAATTATTGCGGAACGAGCTGGCTGGTTCTTTGGCGAGTTTTTCTTTCGTATGCTGCCTATTACTTTGCCTGTAATGATTGCAGGTATTGCCACGACTTTCTTCCTCGAGAAAACCAAAGCATTTGGCTATGGTGCCAAACTCCCAGCACCCATTCACACTATATTATCGGACCATGCTAAAAAGCTTGAGAAAAAACGTACTACACGCGATAAAGTGAACTTAGCTATTCAAGCATTTATCGCTGTTTGGTTGATTATAGGTCTAGCACTTCATTTAGCCACTGTTGGTTTAATTGGCTTATCGGTAATTATTTTTGCGACAGCCAGTGCCGGCATCATTGAAGAACACCAACTAGGTAAAGCATTTGAAGAAGCCCTGCCATTCACTGCATTACTTTGCGTATTTTTCTCAATTGTTGCCGTAATTATCGACCAGCATTTATTTACACCCGTGATCGCATGGGTACTTACTTTTGAAGGCCAGCTGCAATTAGTCATGTTCTTCATAGCTAACGGTATTCTGTCGATGGTCAGTGACAATGTTTTCGTAGGTACTGTGTATATAAACGAAGTTGCTGCTGCACTACAAGCAGGTCAAATTACTCGTGATCAGTTCGATTTACTGGCTGTGGCTATTAACACAGGTACTAACTTGCCAAGTGTTGCTACCCCTAATGGCCAAGCTGCGTTCTTGTTCTTGTTAACATCAACATTAGCACCTGTACTAAGGCTGTCTTACGGGCGCATGGTTTATATGGCCCTACCATATACCATAGTGTTAACGATTGTTGGTTTGAGTATGACCTTATTTAGCCTATCTGATATGACAGATTTACTCTATCAATGGGGCTTAATCAACCACCATACGGGTGTGTTACCAGGCTCACTTGGTGGTCATTAATCTAAACAAAAAAGCCCGCGAAATGCGGGCTTTTGGTTTTATTGAGTATGAGTATTTAATCTAACACTTTTGCATCGTTCGCTTTGTTTAGTAAGCTTCGGCTTTGCGTTAAGAAATGCGCTGTCGCATCAGAGAAATACTCTTTCGCATCTGCAAACGCGGCAATCAATGCAGCTTTATCACCTGCTTTGAGTTTTTCGAGGGTTTCCGCAAAAGTATCTTGGTAATTTGCAAGTAATGATTCTACATCGTCGAATTGCGCTAACATGATATCAGAATATAGTTCAGGTGACTGAGCAAACAATCTCCCAACCATCATTAACTCTAACTGATAAATTGGTGATGAACAGCTGCGAAGTTCTGCCAACGTATGACTTTGCTTGGCAAGAAACTGACCGTATACAAAGGTTGTTAAGTGACGCATTACCTGAATGATTTGCATCGCTTCATCATGTTTTTTAGCATCCATTTCAACCACTTGACATCCCCAAACTTGGAGTTGCGCCATTAGCCCTTTAGCTACTTCATGACCTCGCCCTTCACACACAACAACGGTTTGTTTTACCCAGTGTGAAATATCTGGACCAAACATGGGATGCAACCCGACTACTGGGCCGCTATGAGCCGCCATTAGGGCTTTTAAAGGCTTTTGCTTAACTGATGTAATATCAACTAATAAACAGTCATCATCGAGTGTTGGTAATGCCGAAACTACGTGTTCAAGTGC